>Ga0209269_1000046_pt1 | contig 244674 bp, 246 predicted proteins | sample MTBAKMMethaMetaG_FD_187455 | JGI IMG/M metagenome (GOLD analysis project Ga0209269, IMG submission 187455) | Enrichment culture microbial communities from Arthur Kill intertidal strait, New Jersey, USA, that are MTBE-degrading - MTBE-AKM (Arthur... | ecosystem: Environmental > Aquatic > Marine...
TGCGAACTCCAGGCCTTTGACCGGGCGTCACTCGAGGCTTATATCCGGGCTCATCTAGCATATGCCGGAACCGTCTCGGATATCTTTACCGAAAAGGCCTTCGATGAGATCTACAACTACTCGTTAGGATCGGCGCGACTGACCAACAAAGCCTGTACGCATTGTCTGATGCTCGCAGCCCAGCAAGGTCGCAAGATCGTCGATGATTACCTGGTCCGGGACGTGATCGAAGTGGAGCTGCCATAGCTCCACTTTTTTTACGACCGCGTGGCCATATTTTGTTGTCAAAGTGCGGTCAGTGGTGTGAGCAGTTTGCGGTCAGATTGCGTTAGCAGCTACAATTAAGCCAGATAGATCGTGCAGACAATCCGATCATTTCAATTGAAGATGTCCTCTCATATGATGCTCAGTCACATGAAATGGCGCTGACTGATGCTGCGTATGAACGCATCACCCAATTGGAAGTGCCGATGAGCGGAAAATATTTCTTGTTTGTGTGGATAATAAACCGATTTATCTAGGCGCGTTTTGGGTCGATTTGTCATCCCATTCTTTTGATGGCGTGACCATATCCTACCCGCTGAGTCCCCAGGAATCGAAAGTCATTGCGCTCGAACTTGGTTATCCGTCACCAGCTTTTTTTATAGGTGATGATCCAAGAGATAATAGAGCAATCCTGAATTCGCTGGAAAAGTCCGGCAAACTCATCAATAAACCTTGAGATTTATGTTAATAAACCTTGCCTTAAGCTAATGGTTGGTCGCTACATACCCCCATAGCGGCATTTGACCTATACTAGAAGCAGGTGGTGAAGAATCATGTCTCTTACGCCAGTTCAACGAAAGATTAGGTTTGCTCTGCAATTGGTTCTGGTGATTCTGATTTTACCAGGACTGCCGCTCCTGATTGGCGCTGACTGGGGCTGGGCAGCGGCCTGGATTCTGTTTCTATTTCAAAGCCTGAGCTTTGTGGTCAGCCGCAGCTTGCTGTGACGAAAAAGTCCAGATCTTTTCCGAGAACGCAGCCATTCGATGGAGCATGAAGATACGGCAACATTCGATGCGGTCTTGATGAAGCTTTTCAGTCTGCTGGCTTTGATTTTTGCCATTGTCCTGGGTGTCGAACATCGCCTGGGTATGGATTTTGCACGATCATTCACGGTGATCGTGCCGGGAACGGTGATCCTGGCTGCCGGATATCTCATCGGGACGTTAGCCATGTTCCAGAACCCGTTCTTTTCAGGTACGGTGCGCATCCAGCGCGAACGAAATCAGAATGTCGTTTCAAGAGGTGTTTATTCGATTGTCCGGCACCCCGGTTATGCTTGTGACATGGGAACCAGGTTCATGCTGCGGAAAATTCAAAATTTCAGATGCCAAACAAATCGCTATGCGTGCCAGTCCTGGTCAACGTCAACACTGGCTCATCCATTGTCCGGTTCTGAATATTTGGACCGGCTCACTTCTTCAAATCAGCTAAAAGCTGATTTTGATCGGAGTATCCAGCGACGGAAGGATCATTGGCTATTTTTTCAGCTTCGAGGAGAGCGGCGATTGTGGTTTTGTTTGGCTGCTTCAGCGAAATATCGAAAGGAATACCACCTTCGCGGATAGCTTGCCTGACGAAAATATTGAACGCAGTGGACAGATTCATTTCAGGTGATATCCGAAAATCCTTTGCCAAAAATCAGGCTGGAATCGGATACCAGGACAAAGGCTGCCGCGACGTGGTCACGGATGAAACGACGGAGGCGGATTTCCTGCTTCGGCTTGAGTACCGCGATGATGATGTTTTTCTGCTGATGCGTAAAGGCCCCTTCGGCCTTGTAAAAAGTCGCACCTTTGTGCAGGTCATGGATGATGAAGTCGTTGATTGCGGATGGATCGTCGCAGATGACAGTGACCATCCGGCTGCGGTTCAGACTGGCGACCGATGTATCGATGAGCATTGATTTGACCAGAAGCCCCAGGCTTGAAAACAGGGCAATCCGGATGTCAAAGATAAAAAAGGCGATGATGACGATCACAATGTCCGCCATGACCAACATCTGGCCGATGTCCGATCCTGTCCGTTTTTTCAGGATCATGGCGATGATATCTGTTCCGCCGCTGGAGGCTTCATTATGGAACAGGATGGCGCTGCCAAAGGCGGTGAGCAGGATGGCGATGCTGAATTCAAGCATTTGCTGGTCGGTGAAAGGTGAAGGCATCGGATAGATTTTTCCCAGGGCAGAGATGGAAAGCGTCAGCAGAGCGGTCGCATAAATGGTTTTGTAGCTGAATTTTTTTCCCAGCAGAAAAAGTCCGAGCAGAAGCAGGGCAAGGTTGAGCACCAGGTTGATGCTGCTGGTCGAAAAAGGCGTGACATCTGCGATCAGGACAGCCAGGCCCGTCACACCACCGAAAACAAATTTGTTGGGGAATTTGAAAAAATGGTTGCCGATGGCCAGAGCCAATGTGCCGGCCGTAATCTGGATCCATTCAAGAGCGATTGGTGCTTTCAGACTTTTAAACGGCATCGGCGATTGCCTCCTGCAGCACCTCACGAAGAGGTGTTTTTATCTGTTCTTATTGTATCGCAACACCATGGGAATCATTACCTGGCCTATGTACTCGAGCTGGGAATGAGACAGCCGGAGCAGGACAGGGGATCAATAGCGGTGGGTGGAAAGAAATAAGGATTATCACAGGCCAAACAAATCACTATGCGAGCCTGTTCTGGTAAGTGTCAGAACGAGATCATCGCTTTCGATGCGGTAGATTAAAAGCCAATCGGGTTGGATATGACATTCTCGAAAGTATCGCCATTGACCAACCAGGCCATGATCTTTGTTAGTTTCAGGCAATGGCGCGCCCGCGGCAAGGGTCAAAATCACCTGATCCAGCAATTCGATCTTTAGGCCGCGTTTAATTGCTAATTTGTAATCCTTTTTGAAATGCGAAGTAAACTTAACTAAATATTTTGACCCGCTCACTTCTTTAAATCAGCTAAAAGCTGATTTAAATCTGAATATCCAGTGACGGAAGGGTCTTTGTGCAATTTTTCAGCCTCGTGGAGAGCAGCGATTGTGGATTTGTTTGGCTGCTTCAACGAAATATCAAAAGGGATCCCACCTTCGCGAATGGCCTGCCTGACAAAAATATTGAATGCTGTGGAGAGATTCATACCAAGCTCTGCAAACAGTGCATCCGCCTGAGTTTTCAGTTCGGCATCCATGCGAATACTGATGTTTGTTGTCGATCCAGTCATAAGATCACCTGCCTTTTCATTGCTTTTATTATACATTAAATGCACGAAAATAAAAGTAATATGCACGAAGAATCAATTGATTGGCGCAGATCGTGCGTACCACGTCACCTAAGAGGGAAAAAGTCAAAAGAAATCCTCAACCTCTAACCAAGTCGAAAAGTCGCTTGTTTTGATAAATACGTTCCTTGCCAATCTTTTGTGATGATAAGAAGCCACTATCCTCAAGCGCCTGCAAATAGTTTGCAGCTGTTTTTCTCGAAACACCTAGCCCGGTCTGAATGTATTGGGTTTTGGTATAGAACTCATAGAAAAGCAGATCGATCAATTCCATCGAATAGATCTTGGGCAGGGCAGCACGAATTTCACTGGTCATTTGATCAATAGCTTCATGGATTCGTTTGATCAGTTGGAGTGTCTCTTCAGCAGTCTGCTCAATGCCATTCAAGATATAGACAATCCAGTCTTCCCATTCGTCCGTCTCACGCACAGCCTGCAACAAGCGGTAGTAGCCTGATTTGTTTTGAATGATGTACCGACTTAAATACAAAATGGGGCTGTCGATCAATTCCTTTAAAACAAGATAGAGCACGTTGATGATTCGACCAGTCCGGCCGTTTCCATCATAAAAAGGGTGGATGCTTTCGAACTGGTAATGAATGACAGCCAGCTTGATCAATGGATCAATACCATCCGAATCATCATGGATATAGCGTTCAAGATTGCTCAAAAGTTCGCGGATCAACGACTCTCCACTGGGTGGCGTGAAAACAGTCTCCCCGGTCGCAGCATTCATCAGGACTGTGCCTGGCAACTTGCGGATACCCGCACGGCTATCTTCAACAACCGCCTGAATGTCGATGATCATGTTCGTTGTCAGAAGCTGTCGCTGCTTAACGAGTTCATAACCGTGCCATAAGGCTGTGCGGTAATTGACGACCTCTTTGGCGGCAGGGTTTTGAACGACTGAACCGCTCATGGCCTGGTACAGTTCATCATGGGTGGTGATGATATTCTCGATCGCTGAACTGTCCTTAGCTTCATTGATCGTAACGACATTGATCAGAATGTGTTTGCTAGGAATTGTGTCAGAAAACCCTTTCAACTCGGCTAAAGCCCGGCTCGCTTTTGCAAGAGCTTTGAGCACAGGAACCGTTTCTAAAGAAACCGTTGGTGGCAACATGGGAAGATTTTCACCATTCATGACACACGACCTCTCTACGCGAGTAGATTGCTGATATTTTTACCCACGTTCCTCTGTCATAGGTCAATAATAGCATATTTTACCCATGTTATTCATCGGCAGTAACTTGGTTACATTGCTATTAGGCGATATGCGGATGATCGAGAACAGCTATGATCTCGTCAAGCCGAATCAGCCCGGCACAGCCACCCGATAAGTTGTAGCATCGTTCGATCGTTCGCAATGAAAATCCGAACGATCGAACGATCGGCGAACGAATGATTGGGAACCAGGTTCATTTTACGGAAAATAGTTCAGCGTCACATGTCGAACAAGTCGCAATGCTGTCTGCACAAGGTCCTTCGATCGTTTGACGAATCCATTTATCTACCTTAAACTGATACTAAATAGTATCAATAAGTATCAGTTGCAAGGAGAAGCCCCCCTATGGATGCGGCGATGTTTACGAAAATAATCAGCGATCCAGCGATCACAGATTGGAAAAAGCTCAAATATAAATATCCTGATATCGACCTCAAAGAGCTGGCTTCGCTGATGCAGGCCAGTATCTACCGGACATTGCCACTGCCGGATTTTTCCAACCAGGACCTGGTCTACATGGGCACTCTCTACCCACCAGATCGAGGGGCGATCAAGCAATTGCTCCATACTCGACCTTTGACGGACAAATACGGACGACAGGCCATGGAGCTAGAAATTGCGGCCACCTTGACCATCGAGAGCATTGATTTCTCGAGGGAAAGCGTGCGCAAGATCTTGGCAGGATTTGCCCCTGCAGATGATCGCGAGGAGAGGATCTACGGCCTGAAAAAGGGACTGGATTTCATTTCTGATCAACAGAACAGGATCACAGAGTCCACGATCCATGAACTTTACCAGACTGCAATCGGCCCCTACCTGAAGGACCCCGACAGCCGGCTTTTGCCTGGGCACATGTATCGCCACGACCAGGTCTTTGTCGTCAGCCTGGAGGTTGAACACACTGGACTGCCACCGGCGAAATTGCCAGGCCACATGGCGCAGCTGATTGATTTCATTCAAGCCGATGATGGTATGGATGACCTGCTGAAAGCGGCCATCATCCATTTCTATTTTGCCTATCTCCATCCCTATTTTGACGGCAATGGCCGGATGGCCCGTTTGCTGCACCTCTGGTATCTGGTCCAAAGAGGTTACCCATCCTCGCTTCACATTCCCATCTCAAGCTACATCGAAAACAGCAAGAGACTTTATTATCAGGCATTCACCAGGATTGAGCAAAATGAAAAATTGAGCGGCCTGATCGATGTCACCCCATTTTTGCAGTATTTCAACGAGTCGGTCTATCGAAAGATCGGAGCACAAACACCCACCACGATCTTGGCCCAGGATTTTCAGCGGTTTCTGGACAGCGGCAGCCTGACCATCAAGGAGCGTGACCTCTGGGCTTTCGTGCTGTCGAACTACGGGTCAGGAGAATTCTCCACCAAGCAACTGGAACGGGACTTCGGCCAGGCGGCCTATGCCACGATCCGCTCTTTTGTGCTGAAACTGACTCAGCTGGGGCTGCTGACCGAACAGGCTTATGGCAGCCGCAAACGATACAGGATCCAATTGCCCTGGTAACCAGGTTCGTTTTGTCGAGCACACAGCCGAAACTAGACCTATTTTCGCAATATTCGGTTTGTTCACCCCCATCGCCGTTATATCGAAATCAAACAAGGCGCAGATCTGTATTTTTCAGAAATCAAAGCGCAGTTGTCAGCCTTCATGGGACCGATCTTTGAAATAATCGTGTCGGAATACCTGCTTTTACCAGCTGTACGCCGGCAATTGCCTGTTGGAATCAGGGAAGAAGGACGCTGGTGGGGCAGCGATCCCGAAACGCACCAGGAAGTAGAGATCGACTACATCGGGCTGGGTACGGAGGCCACTGTCCTATGTGAGGCTAAATGGCGCAATGAACTGCTTTCGGATGCTATCTATCTGATCTCGTCCTTGTGACCTATCAGCAAATGTTGGAAGCCTTTTAGGTACCAGGTTTGCTTGGTGGTTGCTCGCTGTTCAGAGGTCGAGCTCAATCCCCTCATCCAGGTTTTCGGAGACGTATTTGCCATTTTTCTTGCGTTGCCGGACACATTCGGTCAGCAGATACTCGATCTGGCCATTGACCGAACGAAAATCGTCCTCGGCCCAGGCCGCGATCTGGTTATACAGCTTGCTGGACAAGCGCAGGGGCACTTGCTTCTTTTCTTCAGCCATGATCAGTACAGGCTGCCCGAATTGACGATGGGCTGGGCATCCCGGTTGCCGCAGAGGACGACCAGCAGATTGGAGACCATTGCCGCTTTCCGCTCGTCGTCGAGCACAACCACTTCATTTTCACTCAATTTAGACAGGGCCATTTCCACCATGCCGACGGCACCGTCAACGATCATCCGTCTCGCATCAATAATGGCGCTGGCCTGCTGGCGTTGCAGCATGACGGCTGCGATTTCCGGCGCATAGGCCAGATAGGTGATCCTCGCTTCAATGATGTTCAGACCGGCATTTTCGACCTTTTGCTGGATCTCGTTGCGGATCCGTTCGGCGACAATTTCACTGGATCCTCGCAAGCTGCCTTCGTCCGCAACCCCGTCACCGGTCGTATCGACATTGGCGGCGACATCGTAGGGGTAAATCCGGACGATGTTGCGCAGGGCGCTGTCGCATTGGAGCGAGAGGTATTCCTTGTAATTATCGACATTGAAGACAGCCTTGGCGGTGTCGACGACCTGCCACATGACTGCAATGCCGATCTCGATTGGATTGCCCAGGAAATCATTGATTTTCTGCTTCGAATTGTTCAGAGTCATGACCTTCAGGGAGATCTTGTTGCTTGCGGCCTGGACATTCACATGGGCTTCATTGGCGGACAGGACAATTCTCGACGATCCCTTGCTGTCAACGTCACTGCTTTGGCCAAGCTTCGTCTTGGCCGCCGGGTTCACGGCAACGCAAAAGGGATGGACGAAATAGAAGCCATCGCCCCTCAGCGTCCCGACATAGTTGCCGAACAATGTCAAAACCAGCGCTTCGTTGGGCTTCAGGATTTTGAGGCCCATGAAAGGAATGAAGCCAATGGTTGACCAGATGATGCCAATCGTCAAGAGTAATCCGCCCAGGAATTTCTGGTCAGACACCAGATTTCCGCCCAGGATAATGAGCAGGATCGCTGCGAGATAGGCGACAATACTGAGCACGAGAACCGGCATGCCTTTGGCTGCCTTGAGCAATTTCTCTTCCATATGATACCTCTCAATCAAGATGATATCATTATGATATCATTGCTGGCGCAGAATTCAAGCCCTTGGGCAGTTAGCCGGCAGTTGGTTTATCATTTCCGTCTGGGTGAGCGGGCTCCATTCTGTGAGGAGTGACTCGACCTTATAAATTGCATGACGAAAATCACAATGATTATCAAAGTATCCGCTTGATTCAGATATGAAATTCAAATGGCGGTATTTCCAAAAAACAATTGGAGATGAAAACCTTTAATTTGAATGGGTGATTAACCAGATCGAGCAATTTCTTTCACCAGTCTACGAAACGATGATCAAAGGTGAAATATTTCGAAAAAACAGGGATTCAGATACAAAATCATGGGCTTGAATCAAGGGAACCTCGGTGCCAGGTGCCAAAAGCAGAAATTAGTCGGTGATATGCCTAATGCCATTGCTGGAATGGATTGAAACTAATCATTTCCGACTCAGTAGCCTGGCGCCCTACCATTTGCCCTTTTTCACATGCTGTTCGATTTCGGCTTTGCTTCTTTGCTTGATGACCCAGGCGTCCTGGTGGGCTTTCTTGAAAACCGCGACACAGGCTGGATCCAGGTTCAGCGCCATGCCTTCCTTGGCCAGGTCTTTGATTTTCATCGCCAGCTTGACAATTTCCATGTGAATGTCATTGGTGGGGTCCGATTCGAACACTTTTTTCGCATCTTCCTCGGAAAGTGCGACAAATTTTTCGCTGCCTTGTCCGCATTTGGGACAGATGTCCGGTGCTTCCAAACCTTCATGCATGTAGCCACAGACTGTACATTTCCACAACATAATCTTGCCCCTCTCCTGAGTAAAATTGTCATAGCCTCGACGGTTGTTGTTCAAGGCTCGATTTAAGCATACCCTTCCCAAAGGGTTTTAACCAGCTGTCGTTTCGGTTAATTTTGGGCGCTGGATCTCTCATTCAAACCGACGTCCGAAGAGAACGTGCTATGATAATTTTATGGATATGGAGGTGTCAAAATGAATTACCGGAAACTTGGCAAGACAGGCATGATGATCTCGGAGGTGTCACTGGGGACTTGGCAGATCGGTGGACGCTGGGGCTCGGATTTTGATGACCGGACCGCGGATGAAACCCTGAACCAGGCGATCGACCAGGGGATCAATTTTTTCGATACGGCGGATGGCTATGGCAATGGCCTCAGTGAGAAAGCGGTTGCCAGGGTCGTCAAATCGCGGTCTGAGAAGGTCTACATCGCAACCAAATGTGGCCGCCGTCTGAATCCGCACACCGCAGATGGGTATAACCGGGAAAATATCCGGTGTTTTGTTCATGACAGCCTTACGAATATGGGTCTCGAGACGCTGGACCTGATCCAGCTGCATTGTCCGCCGACCGAGGTCTACGCCAAGGCGGATGTTTTTGAAGCTCTGGCCGAGCTGAAGCGGGAGGGGAAAATCCTCCACTATGGGGTGAGTGTCGAGAAGGTTGAGGAAGCCCTGATGGCCATCGAATACGACGGCCTGTCCACGGTGCAGATCATCTTCAACATGTTCCGGCAAAAGCCCGCCGATGCCTTTTTCGCTGCAGCCCAGGCCAAGGATGTCGGTGTCATCGTCCGGGTGCCTTTGGCCAGCGGTCTGCTGACCGGAAAGTTCAGCCGGGACAGTGTCTTCGCCAAGGACGACCACCGCTTCTTCAACCGCAACGGCGAGTTGTTCGACAAAGGTGAGACCTTTGCCGGTGTCAACTATGAGCGCGGTTTGCAGGCTGTCGAGGAGCTCAAAGCCTTGTTTGGTGGTTCCGGGTTGTTGCCGCAGTTGGCCCTGCGCTGGATCCTGATGTTTGACGCAGTCAGCTGCGTGATCCCCGGCGCCAGCCATTTTTCGCAGATCACGGCTAATACCGGCGCCTCTGCATTACCGTCCCTGACGCCAGAGCAAATGACCGGTGTCAGGCAAATCTATGAAAAATACATCAGGGAGGATGTCGAACCGCTCTGGTAGAAGCGATGCGTGGAACGTCCTTTCACAGCGCTTTGCGAAACAATCCCCTCGGGTATCCCCGGCTGGTGTCGGTCTCGACCAGGACGAATCCGCGTGACTGGTAGAAGCTGACGAGGGGCTCATTGGTCAGGGCGGTGTGGAGCTCGACGGTGGCAAATCCGTTTTGCAGCAGCCAGGCTTCGGCGGCCTGGTACACCAGGCGGCCGACTCCGGTTTGCTGCAGGTGGGGATGGACAGCGAAGCGGGTGAAATAAGCCCGGTCTGGGCTCAGGCGGACGAGGCGGACGGTGCCGATCAGGGTGTGCTTATGCTCGGCGACGATGACGTGATCGCGCGCGATGTGCTGTTCGAGGTCAGACACGGTTTCGGAAAACGCATCCAGGGGCGTGGTGATGCCGGATTTGGCGGCATAGACTTGCATCGCCCACTGGATCAGTTTCAGAAGCTCGGCGCTGTCAGACTGGACAGCTTGGCGAAAAAGGATGTCTGCGTGCATGCGGGGCTGTGGGCTCAGCCTTTGTAGTCAGGCGCGAGCAGGCGGACGAGCACGGCCTTCTGGGCATGGAGCCGGTTCTCGGCTTCGTCAAAGATGACCGACTGCGGGCCATCGATAACCTCGGTAGTGACTTCGTAGCCGCGGTAGGCTGGCAGGCAATGCATAAAGATCGCATCTGGCTTGGCCAGGGACATCAGGTCGCTGTTGACCTGGAAGGCGCCGAATTGCTTGACCTTTTCCGCCTTCTCTGATTCCTGGCCCATGCTGACCCAGGTGTCGGTGTAGACGACATCGGCATCCTGGATCGCCAGGCGCGGGTCTTCGGTGATGACAACTGTGGCGCCGGTCTGGGCTGCTGTTGCCTGGGCTTCGGTGACACTGGCCGCATCGCAGGCATAGGTGGGCGGGGTGGCAACGGCGATGTCCATGCCGACCTTGGCCGCGCCATGGAGCAGGGAGACGGCCATGTTGTTGCCATCGCCCAGATAAGCCATTTTCAGGCCCTGCAAGCGGCCCTTGTGCTCGCGGATTGTCTGCAGGTCAGCCAGGACCTGGCAGGGGTGCATCAGGTCGGTCAGGCCATTGATGATCGGGATCGTGCCGAACCGGGCCAGGTCAAGGACGTCCTGGTGGGCAAAGGTCCGGATCATGATGCCGTCGAGGTAGCGGGACATGACCTGGGCGGTGTCTTCGATCGATTCGCCGCGGCCGAGCTGGATGTCCTGGCTGGACAGAAACAGGGCGTGGCCACCGAGCTGGTACATGCCGACTTCAAAGGAGACCCGGGTCCGGGTGGAGGATTTGGCGAAAATCAGGCCCAGGGTCTTGCCCTGGAGGATGGGGTGCGGCCGACCGGCCTTGACATCGGCTTTGAGCTTGTCGGCCAGGTCGAGAAGGCCGAGGATTTCCTCGGTGGTGGGATCATTCAAACTGATGAAATGCTTCATGTGCTGGTAACCTCCGCCAAAACCTGGTCTAAATCGGTGACGAATGCGTCAATTTCTGCTCGTTCGATGATCAGGGGCGGGAGCAAACGCAAGGTGTGCGTGCCGACCGAGCCGATCAGGTAGCCAGCATCGAGGCATCTGCCTTTGACCTCGGCGGCGATGGGCTGCTTGAGCTCGATGCCCAGCATCAGGCCAGCGCCGCGGATTTCGTGGATCTGGCCGCTGGTTTCAGCCAGTTCCTGCAGCTTTTCCCGGAAATGGTCGCCCAGACCGGCTGCTTTCTGGATCAGGTGGCCGTTTTCCAGCGTCTCGAGGACGGCGAGGGCAGCGGCGCAGGCCAGGGGGTTGCCGCCAAACGTGCTGCCGTGGTCACCCGGAGTGAAGCCGGTGGCAGTCTCCTGGTTGGCAATGGCAACGCCGATCGGCACACCGCCGGCGAGACCTTTGGCCAAGGTGACGATGTCCGGCTTGATGCTGTAGAGCTGGCTGGCCAGGAATTTGCCGGTCCGGCCGACGCCGGTCTGGATTTCATCGATGATCAGGCGGGCTCCGGTGCGGTTGCAGGCAGCAACGGCGGCATCGACAAAGGCGATGGTTGCCGGATGGACGCCGCTTTCGCCCTGGATCAGTTCCAGCATGACGGCACAGGTGTTGTCATCGACGGCTTCCTCGAGCGCGGTGACATCATTATACGGGATGTGGACAAAACCTTCCGGCAGGGGGGCAAAAGGTGCGCTGTATTTGGTCTGCCCGGTTGCCGTGGCGGTGGCCAGGGTCCGGCCATGGAACGACTGCATGGCTGTGACGATCTTGGCCCGGGGCTGGCCTTTCTTGAAGAAATAGCCGCGGGCCAGCTTGATGGCGGTTTCGTTGGCCTCGGCGCCGCTGTTGTTGAAAAAGACCCGGCCGTCGCCAAACAGGTCGCCCAGTTGCTGGGCCAGGCGGGCCTGGGGTTCGTTGTAGAAATAATTGGAGCAATGGATGACTTTGCCAGCTTGCTCAGCGATGGCGGCAGTCAGGGCTGGATGGGCATGGCCGAGGACATTGACGGCAATGCCGCCGATCATGTCAAGGTAGCGTTTGCCAGCTGTGTCATACAGGTAGACGCCCGTGCCATGATCGATGCACAGAGGCGTGCGCCGGCCAAAAGCCTGCAGGTAATATTGATCATCGGTTGCAATGACCGACTGGAGCTTGGGATCTGGATTCATGGTCATAACCGTTCCTTTCCGGATTGAAAGATCTCTCATTGATAGGGTCTGTTTTAATTAATACCGGTCAGATTTTTTCACCATTATAATACGGTCGTCGTTCGAGGGTGATCATGGTGCCGATGCCTTTGTTGGTGAAAATTTCCAGCAGCAGGCAATGGGGGATACGGCCATCGATGATGTGGGCGCGGCCGACGCCTCGTCGCACGGTGTCCAGGCAGCCCATGACCTTTGGGATCATGCCGCCGCTGATGATTTCGCGGTCGATCAGATCGAGGATTTCAGTTTCGTTGAGCACTGGAATGACCGTCAGCTCCCCGGCTTCGTTTCTGGCCATGACGCCCTCGACATCGGTCAGAGTCATCAGTTTTTCGGCCTGCAGGGCCGCGGCGATTTCGCTGGCAACCGTGTCGGCGTTGATGTTATAAGTCTGGCCATCGGCACCGACGCCTATCGGCGCAACGACCGGGATGTACTCGTCATTGGCCAGGGTCTCGAGAACCTTGGTATTGATGTGGGTGATTTTGCCGACATAGCCGATATCGAGTGGTTCACCGGCGTCGTCGGTCGTGATCTTCTCACACTCGATCAGGCCACCATCAATGCCACTGATGCCGATCGCCTTGGCACCGAGCTGGCCGAGACGGGCGACGATTTCCTTGTTCGTCTTGCCGATCAGGACCATCTGGGCGACCGACATGGTTTCGCTGTCGGTGACCCTCAGGCCTTTGCGGAACTCCGAAGGGATGTCGAGACGCTTGAGCATGGCATTGATATCCGGACCACCGCCATGGACGAGCACGGGATTGATCCCGATGTATTTGAGCAGGGTGACGTCTTCCATGACGTCGGTTTTGAGATCCTCATTGATCATGGCATTGCCGCCGTACTTGATGACGACGGTCTTGCCCGCCAGGCGCTGGATATAGGGCAGGGCTTCGATCAGGATCTCGGCTTTGTTGATGATGGACTGGATATCCTTCATGGGTTTTGTGTCCCCTCGTCTATACATATTTGCAGCAGTCCGGGGCCGTAAGCCTGGACGCACCTCTTAGGTCAGGTGATCAGATCGAGCCACCGGCGGCGACGAGCCCTTCGCGTTCGTCCAGGCCTGCCATGATGTTGATCGCCTGCAGGGCCTGGGCTGCAGCCCCCTTGCCCAGGTTGTCGATGGCAGAAAAGACTTTGACTTTGCCGGTGCGGTTGTCAGCAGTGACGGCTATGTCGCAGAAATTGGTATAGGCGACATGGCGGGTCTCGGGCAGCTGGCCGGATGGCAGGACACGGACGAAATAATCATGGCTGTAGAAACGTTCATAAAGCTCATGCAGGCCCTGGGGATCGACGGAGGGCATCAGGTCAGCGTAGATGGTGGCCAGCATGCCGCGTTTCATCGGGGCCAGATGGGGGGTGAAGGTCAGGGCCAACGGTTCGGTCTGGCCGCTCAAGAGGGCGGCTTCCTGCTCGATCTCGCTGGTGTGGCGGTGGCCGACTGCACCGTATGCTTTGTAGCTCGATTCGGTTTCACAGAAGGAAAACGCAAGATCGGCTTTGCGTCCGGCGCCACTGACCCCGGAGGTTGCATCGATAATCAGGCCGCCGGTATAGACGAGGCCAGCCTTGAGCAGAGGTGCCAGGCCGAGCAGGGAACAGGTCGGATAGCAACCGGGGTTGGCAACCAGCCGGGCTCCGGCGATGTCTTCCCGGTAGAGTTCCGGTAGGCCGTAGACGGCTTCTTCCAGCAGGTCCGGCCTGGGATGGTCCAGCTTGTAGGCCGATTCGTAGACTTCGACATCCTTATAGCGAAAGTCACCACTGTGGTCCAGCACGCGAACACCGCGGTCGAGCAGTTCAGGAACAACGGCCGAGGAGACACCATGCGGCAGGGCCGTGACGACGATATCGCAGTCGGCGGCCAGCTGGTCCAGATCGAGTTCCGAAAGCTTGATATCGGCCAAATGGCGGAAAGCAGGGTAGACGTCGGCGTAGCTTTTACCCGCGTAACTTTGGGAGACCAGGGTTGTCATCTCCAGGTTCCGGTGTCCTGCCAGCAGCCGGACCAGCTCCATGCCGACATAACCGGTCGCGCCGACAATCCCGATGCGTGTCTTGGTATCACCCATGTCACTATCTCCTTCGTTCCCTGAAATCTAATAAATATGCATAATAGTGCATAAAAAACCAAAACGCAAGTCGTTGCACAAATTCTCAGGGCAAATTTGTGCCATTAGCTGATTTTTCTTGCGTTGACCCTATTATACCGCCCTTTTCAGCAGGCTTGAAAGACAATCTTATCAAAAGAAAGGCCCAGAAACTGGGCAAATAACAAGTAAAAAGTCAAACTGTCTAAAGATAACGGTAAATCATTGGTGTGAATGCCAAAACCCTGCCGGAAATCGCCAAATCTGGCCGGAAAGTTTTGGTTATTTTCGCGACTGGAGAATGCATAAACTCAGTGGTATAGTCTGGCATAGGGTCGGTAGACGGCCCACTACAGCAAGTGACCCGACAGGGTGGAGGTAATGATCAATGGCCAGTGTTGTTCTGAAAAATGTTTTTAAACGTTACGAAGGTAATGTAGTCGCCGTTAGCGACTTCAACATCGAAATCGCTGATAAAGAATTCATCATCCTGGTCGGCCCGTCCGGCTGCGGCAAGTCGACCACCCTGCGCATGATTGCCGGTCTCGAGGAAATCAGCGACGGCGAATGCTACATCGGCGACCGCCTGGTCAATGACGTCCAGCCCAAGGACCGCGACATCGCGATGGTTTTCCAGAACTACGCCCTGTATCCGCACATGTCTGTCTATGACAACATGGCTTTCGGCCTCAAGCTTCGCAAATTCCCGAAAGACGAAATCAAGCGCCGCGTGACCGAGGCTGCCAAGATCCTCGACATCACCCACCTGCTCGAGAGAAAACCTAAGGCCCTCTCCGGCGGCCAGCGCCAGCGTGTTGCCCTCGGCCGTGCCATTGTCCGCGACCCGAAAGTCTTCCTGATGGACGAACCGCTGTCCAACCTCGACGCCAAGCTCCGTGTCCAGATGCGTGTCGAGATCTCCAAGCTGCACCAGCGCCTGAACACGACCTTCATCTATGTTACCCACGACCAGACGGAAGCCATGACCATGGGTACCCGCATCGTCGTCATGAAGGACGGCTTCATCCAGCAGGTCGACAGTCCGACCGAGCTGTACATGCACCCGGTCAATACCTTCGTCGCTGGCTTCATTGGCATGCCTCCGATGAACTTCATCCCGGCCAAGCTGTCAGTTGCCAATGACGCAGTCAGCCTGTCCTTCTTTGGCTTCAACATCACCCTGCCTGAGAGATATTCCGTGCCGGAAGTCAAGGCCTACGACGGCAAGGATGTCATCATGGGTGTCCGTTCCGAAGCAATCTCCGACGAGGTCAGCTTCGTCGAAGCCAACAAGACCTGCACCTTCAAGGCTCACGTCGATGTTGTCGAAATGCTCGGTGCTGAGACCTACCTGTACGTCACCCTTGGCGACATGAGCATCACTGCCCGCGTCGATCCGACCGAGAAGCATTCCCACGTCGGCGACAACGCCACCTTCGCCATCGATGGCAAGCGCATCCACCTTTTCGACAAGGAAACCGAACGCGCCATCCTGAACTGATTTCAGGATCCTATCAAATGCAAGCAGGGGCTGCTTCAGGACGGATGTCCTGGAGCAGCCCTTTGATGTGCGCCACAGGCAGCGTGCCATCGGGTCGATCTGTTAAAAAAGTTGTCATTAGACTGAAACATGCACTCGATTTTCCAGAGTTATGATAAAATAAGGCGTAATAATCGGGATCGATTGATATTCCCGCAGTAAAAAGAGGGGTTCACAAAAATGGAAGAGCTGAAACGAGTCATGCGCGAAGCCGCGGCGATCCTTGACAAGACTTCCGGTGTCCTGAATGCAGACGGCACGATTCTGGCCTGTACAGACGAACGACTGGAAGGGACAGAGGATTTGGCAGCACGTGCTGTCGTCCTGTCAGATGAGACCACGGTCCTGTCCGCCGGCAAGATCTACCAGAAACTGGCCACTTCCGAAAAACCAGACCTGATTGCCTTCATCGAGGGTACAGACACCATCGCCCGGAGCTACCTTGATTTGCTCAGCCACTGGATCCTGTCCGAACTCCGCGAGCCCGACACCGATGTCGAGCGCGATGCCTTCCTGAAAAATGTCCTGCTGGAAAATGAGCTGCCAGGCGATGTTCCGCTCAAGGCCCGCGAATACAAGATCCAGTACACGACACCTCGCCTGGCTTTCCTGGTCAGGATCGATCAAGCCGAGGAGGTCGATTGCCTCGAGATCGTGCAGAATCTTTTCCCGGACAAGCGCACCAGTTTCGTCCTGGCAATGGATGAGGAAACCATTGTCTTATTGACCGATTTCCCGAAAGAAGACAGCGAATTCATCGAACGCACCGCTGCGACCATTATGGACACGATCAATGCCGAGTCCCTGGCCAAGGTCCGGATCGGTATCGGCATGGTTGCCGAGTCGTTGAAAGATTCTGCCAAGTCCTACCGGGAAGCTTCCCTGGCTTTGACGGTCGGCAATATCTTTGAGTCTGACACCTATGTTATGCGCTATGACAAGCTCGGTCTCGGCCGCCTGATCTACCAGCTCCCGCCGACACTGTGCCACATGTTCCTCGACGAGGTCTTCCCCAAGGGTGCCTACGAGTCTCTCGACAGTGAGACGCTCCTGACCATCCAGAAATTTTTTGAAAACAACCTCAATGGTTCCGAGACCAGCCGCCAGTTGTTTGTCCACCGCAACACCCTCGTCTACCGGCTGGACAAGGTTCAGAAAATCACCGGTCTGGACTTGCGCAGTTTTGATGACGCGGTTTTGTTCAAGTTGGCCTCGATGGTCCGCCGGTACCTTGAGAAGCAGGAAAAAGGCTCGCTCAAGACGGCCGCAAACAAATGGTGGCACAGCTGAGGCGAGACGTTAGCAGCAAGGAGGGCTCGTCTTGATCGAATTCAGACGTGTGACCAAGACTTATTCGACCGGAACCACGGCCCTTCGTGACGTCTCTTTTACGATCGAGAACGGGGAATTTGTCTTCATTATCGGCCGCAGCGGCGCCGGAAAATCGACTTTGATCAAACTTTTGACTTGCGAGGAAAAACCTTCGACAGGACAAGTCCTGATCGACAAATTTGACGTGTCCAAGATCAAGCGCCGCTATGTGCCCTACTTGCGGCGCAACATCGGCATGGTATTCCAGGATTTCCGCCTGATCCACACCAAGTCTGTCTTCCAGAATGTGGCCTTCGCGATGGAGATCGTCGGTTCATCCAGCAAGGCGATCAAGCGCAGGGTGCCGATCGTGCTTTCCATTGTCGGGCTGCGCGACAAAGCCCTCGTCCGGCCCCGGATGCTGTCCGGCGGCGAGCAGCAGCGTGTGGCCATTGCCCGGGCGATGGTCAACAACCCGATGCTGCTTCTGGCTGATGAACCGACCGGCAACCTGGACCCGGCCAATTCCGAGGCGATCATGGCACTTTTGGAGCAGATCAATCGCAGCGGTACGACCATCATCATCTGCACCCACGACCGCGACCTGGTCGACCGGATGAAAAAGCGTGTGATCGAGATCGATGATGGCAACTTGGTCCGTGACGACTGCCAGGGCGGTTACGCCCAGACCAATCCAGTCTGCCCGGTTTATCAAAGTCAAAAGGAAAGGCCGGCCGAAGAACCGTTCCGGCCGGATGCGGTCTCATGAGGACAACCCTGCTGCGCCACTCCCTGTCAGAGGGATTCAATAACCTGGTCCGCCATCCCCTGGTGACCCTGGCTTCGATTACAACCATTGCCCTGATGCTGTTCCTGCTCGGGGCTTTCACCCTGTTTTCGATCAATGCCCGCCAGATGATGGCCCGGGCGGGCGAACAGCCTCCAGTCGAGATCACGCTCGAGATCGGTGTGACAGATGAGGAGATCGCCGCCATCGTGGCCGATCTTGCCGGAGATCCGAACATTCTCGAGTACACGTTATTCACTCCAGAACAGAACTTTGAGACCTTCAAGGCCAACCTGGGCAAAGATGAACTGTTCGCCGACTTTTCGGCTGACTACATCCCGCATACGTTTGCCATCCGCCTGCATGATCCAGCCGGTAGCGAAGATTTCAAGTCCCATATGGAGGGACTGCCCGGTGTCCGCAAAGTGGACCTGGAGCTCAAGGTGATGCAATTTTTGAGCAAGGCTATCGTCTGGGTCAATTATGCCACCCTGACCGCCTTCGCTGTCCTCGGTGTCGTGGCGTTTTTCATCATATCCAACATGGTCCGGGTGGCTGTTTTTGCCCGCGGCGATGAAATCAACATCATGAAATATGTCGGTGCCACCAACTGGTACATCCGAATCCCCTACATTCTCGAAGGTGCGGTAACTGGCCTGCTGGGAGGCGGCCTGGCCTGGCTGTCGGCCTATGTCATCTATTCACGGCTGTATGAGACCGTTGCAGCCAATACCGTGCCTACGGATGTCCTGGCCATGATTGCCCCGGCTGAACTGGCATCCATGGTTTTGCTGCTGAATGTAGGGCTGGGTATTGGCATCGGTGCCCTGGGCAGCGCCGTCTCAGTCCGGCGCTACATCCAGGTTTAAGGAGGCCTCGCATGCGATTGAATGCAAAATCCTCAAGAGCTCCCAACGTGCGTGGCCGGTCAATCAGCCTTCTTCTGATCTTGGCCCTGATCTTGGCCTTGCTCCCCTGGCAGCAGGATCCCACCGTTCTGGCCGCCTCTACCAAGGAACAACTCGATGCTGCCGTCGCCCGGCAAAGTTCGATTGCCAAAAAGCTGGACCAGATCGAAAAACAGCGTGACAAGCTGAACAAAGAAAAGCTGAATTTGACGGGCGATCTGGCCTGGTTGAAAACCCGGTCCAGTCAGCAGCAGGCCCTGTACGAAGAAAAAACCAACCAGCTTCATGCTGCCCTGGAGGCACTCAATGAAGCCTATCAGGAATATATTGCTGCTGAACAAAGACTGACCGATAAACGGGCCCAGTATGTCGAACGTCTGCAGGTCATGTACGAGCATCAGCAACATTCCATGCTAGAGCTGTTCCTCGAATCGAAAAGCATCCAGGGCTTTTTTACGACGCTGCAGATCATGTCGATTGTCGAAGACACCGACGAGCAGATGATCGATGACCTGCAGAATGCCAAGGATGAGGCAACGCTGGCCAGGGATCATGCCGACCAGAAAGCCCAGGAAATGAAAACCGTGGTTGAACAGGTCGAAGCCGACCTGGCCAAGATCAAGGCGGATGCGGCTGCCGTCGCGACCGATCTCAAGGAAGTCCAGGCCGATCTGGCCGCCCAGGAAAAGGCCGAAGATGAGCTGAACAAGGAGGCGGAGCGGATCAGCTCTGTCATCTACCAGCTGCAGTTGAAACTGGCGGCAGAGAATGAAGCGCGCAAGAAAGGCGGCAGCTGGACGTGGCCAGTGCCGGGATACACCAAGATCACATCTGCTTTTGGCTGGCGCATCCACCCTGTGTACCGCTACAAGAAATTCCATTCCGGGATCGACATTGCAGCCCCGCTCGGGGCTAAGGTGGTTGCAGCCCGCTCAGGCACGGTCATTCTGGTCAGTGCTCCTGTCCAGGGTCGCAACTATGGCGGTTCAGGCTATGGCAACTACATCGTCATCGATCATGGCGATGGCAAGGCGACTTTGTATGGCCACCTCAAGCAGACCGAGGTCAAGGTGGGCGTAGAAGTCAACGCCGGTGACCGCATCGGGCTGATCGGCAGCACGGGGACATCGACGGGGCCACATCTCCACTTCGAGGTCCGGGTCAAAGGCACGACGGTCAACCCATCCGACTATGTTGGCTGACACACAGATGCAGGCTGCCGGATCAAGAAACTGGCAGCCTGATTTTTCGACAAGGAGACTGACATGAATCCATCTGATCAAACATCCGGCCTGCCGGATGTGTCCCACGAGCCGACCCGTTACGGCGCGGATAAGAAGCATGGCCATCTGGGCCGGACCCTTCTGGTGATTCTTGTCACCATGGCCCTGACGTTCACCCTGACCGTCAGTGGTGGCGTTTTTGTCCTGATGCAGGCCGGTGTGTCTTTGTTGCCATCTGGAAACAGCGGATCCCTCGATATACAGTTTGCCGGTGATGAGGAAACCCGGGCCGCGCTGGACAAGTTTAGATCTGTCTACAACACCTTGGACAAGAACTACTACAAAGACCTGACCGATGCCGAGATGCTGGCGGCCATGACCAGCGGCCTGGTCAATGAAATGGACAGCCCCTACACGATGTACCTGGATTCCGAGCAGACACAGCAGATTGCCGAGTCGATGAGTGGTAATTATGTCGGCATCGGTGCCATTGTCGCCTTCAACACCGCTTTGCAGATTGAAATCACCGAGGTGATCGAAGACAGCCCCGCCGAGGAAGCGGATTTGCGTGCCGGTGACATTTTCATCGCCGTGGATGGTGAGTCCGTCGAGATGATCCAGGACATCACTCAGCTGGCGATTCTGGTGCGCGGCGAAGAAGGGACTCTGGTGGAGCTGGAGATGTACCGCCCGTCTGCCAACAATCGCTTCAAGATCCAGGTGGAACGCCGCTCGATCACTTCGGCCAGCGTCAGTCATCGCATGCTCGATCCCAAGACCGGCTATGTCCGGATCTCGGAGTTTTCGACCGGGGTGGCAGATCTTTTCATCCGCGCGGTCGAAGACCTGAAGGCACAGGGAGCCCGCCACATTGTGTTTGATTTGCGCAACAACAGTGGTGGCCTCGCCAATGAAGTTATCGCGATGCTCGACTACCTGCTGCCCAAGACCGAAATCGCCCGGATCGAAGGCCGCCAGGATGGGAAAGCTTTCACCCAGGAATGGACATCCGACGCCAGTATGGGTGTGCCGGCCGACATGCGTTATGCCATCCTGATCAATGAATTTTCTGCCAGTGCTTCGGAATTGTTCACCGGCTGCCTCCGCGACCTTGACCTCGCCGAAGTCATTGGCATCCAGTCTTTTGGCAAAGGATCCGGCACGCTGACCTTCAACCTGGCCGATGGTTCATCGGTCAATGTCACCAACTTCCTGTACTATCTGCCTGGTGGCTCCAGCATCGAAGGTGTCGGCCTCGAGCCGGACCAGACCGTCGAACTGCCGGAACAGGTAGCAGGAAAATCGATCCCCCAGCTGACGGCTGAGGAAGATACCCAGCTGGCAGCAGCAGTTTCCTTTCTGGAAACCCTGACTGGCGGCGTGTCCTGACCAGGTTGGTTCATCATCATGTCTGACGGATATGAACTGCTGGCCAGCCATTATGATGTTTTGCAGCAGGCGGTGGATTACCCTGCCTGGGCTGATTTTGTCATCCAGCTCGACCGGCGCTACCATCAGAGAACAGGATCCGGTGACGGTCGCGAGGGTCGTCCGATTCTGCTGGACCTCGGCTGCGGCACGGGAACGTTCGCCCTGCAGATGGAGCAGCACGGCTATGATGTGATCGGGATCGATGACTCCGCTGCCATGCTGCAGGCTGCGCGGGAAAAAGCGCAGGACAGCGGCAGTTCAGCCTTGTTCCTGCAGCAGGATATCAGCCGCTTCGAGCTCTTTGGCACCGTCGACCTTGCGACGTGCCTGCTGGATACCCTGAACCACCTGGTCCAGCCGGAAGCTGTGCGGCGCGTTTTCCACCTGCTCGCCAATTACCTCAATCCGGGAGCCCTGTTTGTTGCCGATGTCGGTACCCGGCGCCATTTCGCCCAGACCCGCGGCAACCGCACCATCGTCCAGGACCATGAAAACCTGACACTGGTCTGGCAAAACCATTACCGCCCGCAAAGCCAGATCTCCCGGGCCAGCCTGACTTGGTTTGCCCGCACGGAAGATGGCTGTTTCGAGCGATTTGACGAGGAAGTGGTTGAGCGGTATTATGACCACGCTTTTTTGCAGAATGCGGCCCGGAGCGCCGGTCTGGAATGTGTTGCCCGGACAGGCGAATTGACTTTGGCCCCGGTTCGCGGCACGAGTGAACGTCAATTCTATATTTTCCGCCGGAGGATCTCCTGATGAACAACCCAGCCCATGCAAATCCATCCCAGCCAGATGTGACAGCGGGTGACTACATGGTCAGTGCCCTCGCCCTGAATGGCCAGGTGCGCGCGTTTGCCTGCCGGACCACCCGCCTGTGCCAGGAAGCACAGGACATTCACCAGATGTCGCCGGTAGCAGCTGTTGCCCTGGGACGACTGATGACCGGGACCTTGCTGATGGCCGAGCAAGGGTTGAAAAATGCCCCCGACACGATCAGCATGATCATCCGCAGCAACGGCCCTCTCCAGGGCATGACCGTTGTCGGCACTGGCCACCAGACGGTACGAGGCTATTGTTACCAGCCCGTGGTCGAGACGTTGCACAAGCGGCCCGGCAAGCTCGACATCGGCCAGGCCGTCGGGGAGGGGACGCTGACTGTCATCAAGGACCTGGGACTCAAGGAACCATATATGGGCAAAGTTGAACTGGTTTCCGGTGAAATTGCCGAAGACATCACCTATTACCTGGCTTCATCCGAGCAGACCCCGTCTGCCGTTGGCCTGGGTGTGCTGGTCGATGCCAATGGCATCAGCCATGCGGGTGGTTTCATGGTCCAGATGTTGCCTGATGCGACCGAGGAAACGATCCAATACCTGGAAACACGGCTGGGTGGCTTTCCGGAGGTAACCTACTGGATGCAGGAAGGTTTCAATCCGGACCAGATCCTCGATTTGCTGTTCGGGGATCCCGAAATCCAGTATTTCAGCCAAAAACCGCTCTCCTATGCCTGTACCTGTTCGCGTGAACGGATGGAGCAGAATTTGATCGCCCTGGGCGCCCGTGAACTTTCCGACCTGGCCCAGGACCCTCAGGGTGTCAACCTGGAGTGCCATTTCTGCGCCAGCCATTACCCTTTCAGTCAGCAACAGCTGAAATACATGCTGGCAGAGCTGACAAAATCCAGTCAAATCTGACACTTTTTGTCCTTTGATTTCACGGGCGGCACAGCCTAGAAAAAATTGTCGAATGTTGCTGGAAAAAGCTTGCATTCCGGAAAAGATTGTACTATATTAGTTGTTGCGCGACTTTGCCGGGCGTATTTTGTCCAGGCACAGATCAAGCAGACGATGATACCGGAGATTGCCGTCACGGCCGCTGCGGCCGCAAGGCGGGTAACTTCGGAGGAGTCAGTCCGATTTTAGAGAAATTGGGCGGCAGTCACACGACACACGCAGCGTATGCCTCACCGGCATGGGCCCAGCGCGACAGCCTCAGCAATCAAGAGGCGCGAAGACTGGGTTTTCTGTTGGAAGAGGATGAAACGCCCGGCAGAGTTGATGACTGACCAGCAGCACACCAAGGAGGAACCACAGACCATGGCCGTTAACCAGAAAATCCGCATCCGTCTCAAGGCATTCGATCACCAGATCCTCGACGAAAGCGCCGAGCGCATCGTTGACACCGCCAAGCGCACAGGCGCCAGCGTATCCGGTCCGATCCCGCTGCCGACTGAAAAGGAAATCGTCACCATCCTGCGCTCCCCGCACAAATACAAAGATTCCCGCGAGCAGTTCGAGATCCGCACCCACAAGCGCCTGATCGACATCCTCGCCCCCAATGCCAAGACGGTCGAAGCTCTGATGAAGCTCGAAATGCCGGCTGGCGTCAACATCGAGATCAAGCTGTAAGGCTTGTCATAGACGACAACACGACAGACCAAGCCGTGTTGTCGTTCTGGTCATGTTCACCCGGGATACGGGCGAACCAATAACCAAGGAGGTTTGAGAAATGGAAAAGTACATGCTTGGCAAAAAAGCAGGGATGACCCAGCTTTTTGACGACAAGGGCAATTCAATTCCGGTCACGGTCATTGATTGCGGTCCACTCTTCGTCGTCCAGAACAAGACAGCTGAAAATGACGGCTACAAGGCAGTCAAGGTCGGCTACGGCGCAGTCAAGAATGCCAATCGCCCCCACAAAGGCCAGTTCGCCAAAGCGGGAGTCGATACCAAGAAGGTCCTGCGCGAATTCAAGTCCGAAGCAGACTACACCCTCGGCCAGGAAATCCGCGTCTCCGACATGTTCGCCATTGGCGATGCTGTCGATGTCAGCGGTGTCTCCAAGGGTAAAGGCTTTGCCGGCAACATCAAGCGCCACGGCCAGAAGGGCGGTCCCGGATCCCATGGTTCGATGTATCACCGCCGCGTTGGCTCAATGGGCCCGAACACTGACCCTGCCCGTGTTTTCAAAGGCAAGAAACTGCCAGGCCACATGGGTGCAGTGAATGTAACCGTACAGAACCTCGATGTCGTGATGGTTGACGGCGAACGCAACATCATCGTCATCAAGGGCGCTGTCCCTGGACCCAAGGGCGGCCTGGTCGAAATCAAGTCGTCTGTCAAGTCCAACTGAGACGGCGTAAAGGAGGAGCATAACAATGGCAATCGTTGATGTATACAACATGGATGGCATCAAGACCGGCAGTCTTGAACTGTCCGACGCCATCTTCGGCATCGAGCCGAATCAGGACGTGCTGCATCGCGCCGTTCTCAACCAGCTGGCCAATCGCCGCCAGGGCACGCATTCGACCAAGACCCGGAGCGAAGTCACCGGTGGTGGCAAAAAGCCCTATCGCCAGAAAGGCACCGGCCGTGCCCGCCAGGGTTCGTCCCGTTCCGCCCAGCATGTCGGCGGCGGCATCATCTTTGGTCCCAAGCCGCGCGACTACAGCTACACACTGCCGAAAAAGGTCCGCCGTCTGGCCATGAAGTCAGCCCTGTCTTCCAAAGTTGCCGCCGGCAGCCTGGTGGTTGTTGACAAGCTGGAAATGGCTGAGATCAAAACCAAGCGCATGACTGAAGTCCTCGGCAAGCTCGGCGTTGACAAGTCCGCCCTGCTCGTCACCCTGACCCGTGATGAAAAGATCGAGAAATCGGCCCGCAACATCATCGGCGTCAAGACCGCCCTGGTCAACACGATCAATGTGTTCGACATCCTCAAGTTCGACAAGTTCGTCGTGACCCAGGAAGCGATCCTCAAAGTCCAGGAGGTGTATGTATAATGAGCACCGCACACGAGATCATCAAACGTCCGGTCATCACCGAGAAAAGCACCACTGACGCCGCACTGGGCAAGTACACCTTCGAAGTAGCCGTTGGCGCCACCAAGACCCAGGTGAGAAAAGCTGTCGAGCAGCTCTTCGACGTCAAGGTCCTGAAGGTCAATACCGCCAACTATGACGGCAAGACCAAACGCCAGGGTGTCCATGTCGGCCAGACCGCCAGCTGGAAAAAGGCTGTCGTGACCATCGACACCGACCCCAAGGCTGAATCCTACCTGCAGAAGGGCGGCAAGTCCGCCACAGCCGGCAAGAAGTACAAAAATACCATCGAGGAATTCGGGTTCGGCCAGTAATGCCGGGCGCCCTAGAAGAAGGAGTGAAACAAGATGGCAGTCAAAAGCTATAATCCGACTTCTCCCGCCAGAAGGCAGATGACCGTGGCTGATTTCTCGCAAATCACCGCCAAAGCGCCTGAAAAATCTCTTCTGGCTCCAAGAAGCAACACCGGTGGCCGTAACGCCTATGGCCGTATCACCGTCCGCCACCATGGTGGCGGCAACCGCCGCAAGATCCGCATCATTGACTGGAAGCGCAACAAGACCGGCATGAAAGCCGCTGTCGTTGCCATCGAGTATGATCCGAACCGTACCGCCAACCTGGCCCTGGTCCAGTACCTCGACGGCGCCAAGGCTTACATTTTGGCACCGGAAGGCCTCAAGATCGGTGACATGGTTGAGAGCGGTCCGCAGGCTGACATCGTGGCTGGCAATGCCCTGCCGATCGAAGCCATCCCGGTTGGTACCGTGATCCACAACATCGAGCTCAAGCCTGGCAAAGGCGCCCAGATGGTCCGCACCGCTGGTGCCGGCGCCCAGCTGATGGCCAAGGACACCGCCTACGCCCAGGTCCGCCTGCCCTCTGGCGAGGTCCGCATGGTCTCGATCCACTGCAAGGCCACCATCGGTTCGGTTGGCAACAGCGAGCACGAGAACATCAACATCGGCAAAGCTGGCCGCAAACGCCACATGGGCGTCCGCCCGACCGTCCGCGGTGTCGTCATGAACCCCTGCGACCATCCGCACGGTGGTGGTGAAGGCAAGTCGCCGATCGGCCGTCCCGGCCCGGTCACGCCCTGGGGTGTTCCGACCCTCGGCAAGAAAACCCGTGACCGTAAGAAGCCTTCTGACAAGTTCATTGTCAAGAGAAGGAACCAGAAGTAAACGACAGGAGGCTTAAAAGATGAGTCGGTCTACCAAAAAAGGATTTTTCGTTGCCGAATCGCTGCTCAAGAAAATTGAAGCGATGAACGAAAAAAATGAGAAGAAAGTCATCAAGACCTGGTCTCGCGCCTCGACCATTTTCCCGGAAATGGTCGGACACACGATGGCTGTCTATGATGGCCGCAAGCACGTGCCGGTCTACGTCACAGAAGAAATGGTCGGCCACAAGCTGGGCGAGTTCGCTCCCACCCGGACCTTCAAGGGCCATGCCGGATCCGAGAAATCCTCGGGTTCGCGCTAATGCCGGCCGGTAGTGAAGGGAGGAAACAATAGTGGAAAAGAAGGTTATGAGCAAGGAATACTTGCTGGAAAACCGTGAGGAAATCCTCGCAACCTACAACAAGGACGCACGCCGTTTCCAGAAGTCAGCCCTGCTGACCAAGAAGGAAAAGAAAGTCCTCGGCATCGGCAAAGACGAAGGTCGCGCCATCGCCAAGAACGTCCGTGTCACCCCGCGCAAAGTCAACATCGTCGTCGACCTGATCAAGGGCAAGTCCCTCGATGAAGCCTACGCGATCCTGCGCTACACACCCAAGGCTGCTTCGCCGGTTCTCGAGAAACTCGTGAAATCAGCCGAAGCCAACGCCGTCAACAACAACAGCCTGTCCCGCGACGCACTCTATGTCGCCGACTGCTATGCCAACCAGGGACCGGTGCTCAAGCGCATCATCCCCAAGGCCCGCGGCAGCGCGGCACGCATCCACAAGAGAACCAGCCACATCACGGTCGTTCTCAAGGAAAGAAATTAAGGAGGGCAGCGAATGGGCCAGAAAGTCAATCCCCACGGCTTGCGCGTTGGCGTTATCAAAGATTGGGACACCCGCTGGTACGCCGACAAGAAAGATTTCAGCAAATTCCTCGTTGAAGACAAGAAGATCCGCGATTTCGTGAAAGCCGAATGCTTCAAAGCTGGCGTTTCCCGCATCGAGATCGAGCGTAAGGGCGAAGAAAAGACCCTCGTGCAGATTTCTGCCGGCAAACCGGGCATCATCATTGGCCGCCAGGGCGCCGGGATCGAAGACCTCAAGAAGAAACTCGTCGCCAAGTTCGGCCGCCAGTTCTTCATCAACATCAACGAAATCAAGTCCGTTGATACCGAAGCTCAGCTGATCGCTGAGAACATCGCCAAGCAGCTCGAGGAACGTGTTTCCTTCCGCCGCGCCATGAAGCAGGCGATGGGCCGCGCCATGAAGGGCGGAGCCAAAGGTATCAAGACTGCGGTCAGCGGCCGTCTCGGCGGCGCCGAAATCGCCCGCAGCGAACACTACCATGATGGAACGATCCCGCTGCAGACCCTGCGCGCCAACATCGAGTATGGTTTTGCCGAAGCCAAGACCACCTATGGCCGCATCGGTGTCAAGGTCTGGATCTACAAGGGCGCTGTCTACAAAGCTCCCCGCAAAGTGAAAGTATCGGAAGGAGGCGAAGCCTGATGCTGCTTCCCAAACGTGTCAAACGCAGAAAACAGCACCGCGGTCGCATGACCGGCAAAGCCACCCGTGGCAACGTCGTCGTCTACGGCGATTACGGCCTGCAGGCGATGGAACCTGTCTGGATCACCAGCAACCAGATCGAATCTGCCCGTATCGCAATCAACCGTTTCATCAAGCGTGGCGGCCAGGTCTGGATCAAGATCTTCCCGGACAAGCCCGTCACCTCCAAGCCCGCTGAAACCCGAATGGGTTCCGGTAAAGGCTCCCCCGAATATTGGGTAGCTGTCGTCAAGCCCGGCCGTGTCCTCTTTGAGATTGCCGGCGTCAGCGAAGAAGTCGCCCGTGAAGCCCTGCGCCTGGCCGCACACAAACTGCCGTGCCAGACCAAGTTCATCGCCCGTGAAAAGGAAGGTGACGTCAATGAAGTCCAGTGAAATCCGTGACAAATCCTTTGACGAGCTGAACAAGGAACTCGCTTCCCTGCGCGAAGAACTGTTCAAGCTCCGTTTTGCCCATGCTACCAACCAGCTCGAAAACCCCTTAAAGCTCAAAAGCGTCAAGCGGGACATCGCGCGAGTCATGACCATCCTGCGTGAGCGTGAGCTCCAGGGTCTGAAGAAGTAAGGGGGATTATCCATGAGTGAACGTAACCTCAGAAAAACACGAGTTGGCCTGGTCGCCAGCGACAAAATGGATAAGACCATCGTCGTAGCTGTCACCGAGCATGTCCGCCATCCGCTGTACAAGAAAATCGTCAAGCGGACCTACAAGCTCAAGGCCCACGATGAAAACAACGAATGCCATATCGGAGACAAGGTCAAAGTGATGGAGACCCGCCCCTTGAGCCGCGACAAGCGCTGGAGACTGGTCGAGGTCATTGAGAAGGCCAAGTGATCCTTAACCGGTTACTGGAAGGAGGAAGACAATGATCCAGGTTCAATCAAGACTCAAATCCGCCGACAACACCGGTGCCAAAGAACTGATGTGCATCAAGGTTCTCGGAGGATCCTGGCGCAAGTACGCCAATATCGGAGACATCATCGTCTGTTCGGTCAAAGAAGCAACACCCGGTGGTGTTGTAAAGAAGGGTGAAGTCGTCAAAGCCGTTATCGTCCGCTCCAAGCGTGGCGTTCGCCGCTCCGACGGTTCATACATCAAGTTTGATGAAAACGCAGCCGTCATCATCAAGGAAGACAAGAATCCGCGCGGCACGCGTATCTTTGGGCCCATCGCCAGGGAACTTCGTGACAGGGACTACATGAAAATCCTGTCTCTGGCTCCCGAAGTCCTGTAAGGAGGCACACGTAGCATGAAAGTACATGTCAAAAAAGATGATTCCGTTTACGTGCTGTCGGGCAAAGACGCTGGCAAGACCGGCAAAGTCCTGAAAGTTTTCCCGGTCACTGGCCGGGTCATCGTTGAAGGCGTCAACATGTCCGTCAAGCACCAGAAACCGCGTGGCCGCTACCAGCAAGGTGGCATTCTCCACCAGGAAGCCCCGGTTTCCAGCTCCAACGTCATGGTCGTCTGCAACAAATGCAAACGTCCGAGCAAGATGGGGCGCAAGGTCATGGCCAATGGTGACAAAGTCCGCGTCTGCAAGGCCTGCGGTGCCGAAATCGACACCATCGCAGCAGCCAAGAAGTAATCGGCGAGGAGGATTTTAAAATGGCCAGACTGAAAGACAAATATCAGAAAGAAGTCGCACCAGCGATGATGACGACTTTCAAGTACAGCTCGTCGATGCAGATCCCGAAGGTTGAGAAGATTGTTCTCAACATGGGCGTCGGTGAAGTCAAGGACAACCCGAAAGCCATTGAAAACGCTGCCCGGGACATGGGCCTGATCGCCGGCCAGAGACCGGTCATCACCAAGGCCAAGAAGTCCGTTTCCGCATTCAAGCTGCGTGAAGGCATGAACATCGGCTGTAAAGTCACCCTGCGTGGCCAGAAGATGTACGAATTCCTTGACAAGCTGATCAGCGTGGCCCTGCCGCGTGTGCGCGACTTCCGCGGGATCAACCCGAATTCCTTTGACGGCCATGGCAACTACGCCTTCGGTGCCAAGGAACAGCTGATTTTCCCGGAAATCGACTACGACAAAATCGACAAGATCCGCGGCATGGACATCATCATTGTCACGACCGCAAACACCGACGAAGAAGCACGCGAGCTTTTGAAACTGCTCGGCATGCCGTTTTCCAAGTAAGCGGGAGGTACGTTAAATGGCTAAGAAGTCAATGATCCTGAAACAGCAGGCAGAGCCGAAGTTTTCGACACGTGCCTACAATCGCTGCAAACTCTGTGGCCGTCCGCATGCATACATCCGCAAGTATGGCATCTGCCGTCTGTGCTTCCGTGAACTGGCCTACAAGGGACAGATTCCCGGCATTCGCAAGGCCAGCTGGTAAGCGTACCAGAGGAAGGAGGAAGTTTCATGCAGATTACAGATACCATCGCCGATATGCTCACCCGCATCCGCAACGCCGGTACAGCCGGTCACGCGACCTGTGAAATTCCGGCGTCCAATGTCAAGAAAGCCATCGCCCAGATTCTTCTCGACGAAGGCTACATCAGCAAAGTCGACCTGATCAGCGACGATATGCAGGGCAAGATCAAGATCACCCTCAAGTACGCCGCCAAGAAGCCGGTCATCTCGGGCATCAAGCGCATTTCCAAACCAGGCTTGCGTGTCTATGCCAACACGGAGAACCTGCCGAAAGTGCTCGGCGGACTCGGCATCGCGATCATCTCCACTTCAAAAGGCATCATGACCGACAAGAGCGCTCGTAAAGAGGGTGTCGGCGGCGAAGTTCTCGCCTATGTCTGGTAATTCAAACTAAACTCTGAAACGGAGCAGCATCCCGTGCTTTGACCGTTGTGTTGCAGCACTGGGGATGCCATCCTTAATCTCAAGAGCAGGAGGTCCACAACCATGTCCCGAATTGGCAGAATGCCGATCACCATTCCGGCCAACGTTGATGTCAAAGTTGAAAACAACGTTGTCACCGTCAAATCTGGTTCCACTGTCCTGACCCAGGTGATCCATCCGGATATCACCGTCACGGTTGAAGACAAGACCATCACCGTCACACGTCCAAGCGACAACAAGGAACATCGTGCCCTGCACGGTCTCTCCCGCAGCCTGGTCAACAACATGATCGTCGGTGTTTCCCAGGGCTTTTCCAAGAACCTTGACATCAACGGTGTCGGTTTCAAGGCCCAGAAGCAAGGCAAGAAGCTCGTCCTGAACCTGGGTTTCTCCCATCCGATCGAGCTCGAAGAACCCGCCGGCATCACCATCGAAGTCCCAGCCCCGAACAAGATCATTGTCAAGGGTGCAGACAAGCAGATGGTCGGTGAAACTGCGGCCAAAATCCGTGCCTTCCGTCTGCCAGATCCTTACAAGGGCAAGGGTGTCAAGTATGACTTTGAAATCCTGCACCTGAAAGAAGGTAAAACAGGCGCCAAGGGCGGCAAAAAAGGCAAATAAGAAAGGGTGAGATGACATGATTAGCAAAACTCGCAGGAACGAGATTCGCAAGCGGAAACACGAGCGGGTGCGCAGTAAAGTCTCCGGCACGGCAGAACGTCCGAGACTGTGTGTCTTCCGCAGCCTTTCCCAAATCTATGCCCAGGTGATCGATGACACCACTGGCAACACACTGGTGAGCGCTTCATCTCTGGAAAAGGAAATCAAAGACACGCTTGCCTTCGCGGGCAACGTCGAAGGCGCCAAGGCCGTCGGTAAGCTGGTCGCCCAGCGGGCCCTGGCCAACGGCATTGAAACGGTCGTGTTCGACCGCGGTGGCTATCTCTACCATGGCCGTGTCGCGGCTCTGGCAGAATCGGCTCGTGAAGCCGGACTGAAGTTCTAAGCAGGAGGAATAGCCATGCGCATTGATGCAAGCAAACTGGATCTGAAAGAAAAAGTCATCCATATCGGCCGCGTCTCCAAGACCGTCAAGGGTGGCCGCAACTTCCGTTTCGCCGCCCTCGTCATCGTTGGCGACGAGAATGGCCATGTTGGCAAAGGCCTCGGCAAAGCTGCCGAAATTCCGGATGCCATCCGCAAGGGCATCGAAGATGCCAAAAAGAACCTGATCGAAGTCCCGCTGCGTGAATCCACGATTCCGCACGAAACCATCGGTGTCTTTGGAGCCGGCAAAGTGCTCCTCAAGCCCGCTGGCGGCGGTACCGGCGTCATCGCCGGTGGTCCTGTCCGTGCCGTCCTCGAACTGGCTGGCATCAAGGACATCCGCACCAAGTCCCTGGGCACCAACAACCCCAACAACATGGTCAATGCGACCATCGCCGGCCTTGCCAGCCTCAAGTCACTGGAACAAGTGGCTCGTCTGCGCGGCAAATCCGTCGAAGACATTCTTTAAGGAGGAGCGCGACGATGTCTAAAGTCAAGATCACGCTCACCAAGAGCACCAACAATGCAACCCATAAGCACAAGGCAACCATCCAGGCCTTGGGTCTGCGCAAGATCGGACAGACTGTCGAACTGGAATCCAACCCGGCTCTCCAGGGCATGCTCCGTCTCGTTGCTTACCTGGTCAAGGTTGAAGAAGCTTGAGGAAGGTGTAAGACTATGAAAATCAACGAATTGAAAGCCTCCCCCGGCGCTCGCCAGACCGCTTTCCGCAAAGGCCGCGGTGTTGGCACCGGCAATGGCAAGACCTCAGGCCGTGGCCACAAGGGCCAGAACGCCCGTGCTGGCGGCGGTGTCCGTCCCGGTTTTGAAGGCGGCCAGATGCCTATCTACCGCCGTCTGCCGAAACGTGGATTCAACAACAAGCGTTTCGCCCTGGCCTACATCGAAGTCAGCCTCTCGTCCCTGAACAAGTTTGACGATGGTGCCGTGGTCGATGTTGCGGCCATCAATGCTGCTGGCATTGCCAACGTTCCGAAAGTCAACGACGGCATCAAAATCCTCGGCAACGGCGAACTCACCAAGAAGCTGACTGTCAAGGCCAGCGCCTTCACCGCCAGCGCCAAAGAAAAGATCGAAAAAGCTGGAGGCAGCGTCGAGGAGGTCTAAAGCATGGGCAGCATGATCGAAACCCTGAAAAATGCCTTCAAGATCCCGGACCTGCGTAAAAAACTGCTGTTCACGATCGGCATCCTGATCGTGTACCGTCTTGGCATCCGTGTCCCTGTCCCAGGCATCGACCAGGAGGCTTTCACTGCCCTGATCGAACGCTTTGGCCAGCTGGGCAGCTTCCTGGACATCATTTCAGGCGGTGCTTTCAAGCAAGTCTCGATCTTCGCCATGGGCATCACCCCTTATGTCAACGCTTCCATCATCATGCAGTTGCTCACTGTGGCCATTCCGGCCCTTGAGCGCCTGCAGAAGGAAGGCGAAACCGGACGCAAAAAAATCCAGCAGATGGTCCGCTACCTGACCGTTGGTCTGGCCATGATCCAGGCCATCGCCTACTGGTACGCCACCCGCTTGGCTTCGTCGTCCACATTACCGGGCTTCCTCAATGCCATCCTGGTTGTTGTCAGCTTCACAGCTGGAACTGCCTTCATCATGTGGCTGGGTGAACAGATCAATGATAAAGGTATCGGCAACGGTATCTCGCTGATCATCTTCGCCGGCATCATCACCGGTGGCCCGAACGCCCTGAAAATGCTTTATGGTTACTTCCAGAACTGGTCTGTAACTTCAAACATTTTCGTATCACTCTTTGCAACGGTTGCAGTCGTCGCCATCTTCATCGTCGTCATTGCCCTGGTCGTCTTTGTCCAGAGCGCCGAACGCCGCATTCCTGTGCAGTATGCCAAGAAGGTGGTCGGTCGCAAGATGTATGGTGGCCAGAACACCTACCTGCCGATCAAGGTCAACCAGGCGGGTGTCATCCCGGTCATCTTCGCGATTTCGATTGTCACCCTGCCGTCCACGCTGGTTTCCCTGTTTGGCGGCACCGGCCCGGTCGCCGAGTGGTTCATGAACTTCTCAGGCAACCCGTTCTACTATATTTTCTACGCTTTGCTGATTCTGGGCTTTACCTTCTTCTATTCCATGGTTCAGTTCAATCCGATCGAGATTGCCAACAACCTGCAGAAGAATGGTGGTTTCATCCCTGGCATCCGTCCCGGCCGGCCGACTTCGGACTTCATTGCCCGTACATCCCGCCGCCTGAACTGGATCGATGGCCTTTTCCTGATCGTCATCGTCCTGTTCCCGGTTCTTCTGTCAGCTGTAACCAAAGCTCAAGGTGTCTGGTTTGGAGGTACGGCAGTCCTGATCGTTGTCGGTGTTGCCATTGACCTCGTCAACCAGCTCGAATCCCAGATGGTTATGCGCCATTACAAGGGATTCCTCGACTGATCACAAGCGAAGTCAGCTTGCAAAAGGGTGTCCGGCATTGCCCGGATGCCCTTGTTGCAAGTTACGCAGGAGGACTAGAAGACATGAGACTGATTCTACTAGGGGCGCCTGGTTCCGGCAAAGGGACAATGGCGGCCGACCTCGTGCGGGAATACCAGATTCCCCACATTTCGACCGGTGATATCTTCCGCCAGAACATCAAGTCCAATACCCCGCTGGGACAGGAAGCCAGCCAGTACATCGAGAAAGGGGCACTCGTCCCCGATTCCCTGACCATCGCCATGGTGGCAGAACGCCTGGAGCAGGCAGATTGCCAGCGTGGATTCCTGCTCGATGGCTTTCCGCGTACCGTAGCCCAAGCTGAAGCGTTGGCCGGTCTTTTGGCCAAGCGCCAGCTCTCGCTCAATGCTGTTGTTGAACTGGAACTTTCAGACGAATCGATTCTCGCCCGGCTCACCGGCCGGCGTGTCTGCTCCTCCTGCGGCCGGACCTACAACATCGATTCCTGCCGTCCGCAAAAAGAAGGCATCTGTGATGCCTGCGGCGGGGCTTTGTACCAGCGGGAGGATGATAAACCGGAAACCATTCGTCAACGCCTGGCCCATTACTACCAGCTGACCTTGCCGTTATCAGACTATTACGAACAAAAGAAACTGTTGATCCGGATCAACAACGAAGGGGCAGTCGGATCTTCCTTGCCTGCTGTCCTCGCTGCTTTGAAAGACCGGTCCTAAGCGCCATGGTCCGCTTGAAAACAAAAGAGGAAGTGGCACGCATCCAAAATGCAGGACGAATCGTAGCCCAAGTTTTGGAAGCGATGGCCCAGATGGTCCGGCCGGGGATCTCAACCCTCGACCTGGACAGGGAAGCAGAGGCGATCATCCGCAAGGCTGGCGCCGTACCTTCTTTCAAGGGTTATGGTGAACCCCCGTTTCCGGCAACGATCTGTGCCTCCATCGATGCGGAAGTCGTCCATGGAATCCCGCTGGCCAACAGGATCCTCCAGCCTGGTGAAATCATCTCTGTCGATGTTGGCGCCTATTTTGAAGGATTCCATGCCGATGCTGCCCGGACATTCGCTGTCGGGGACATTTCCCCTGACAAGGCAGAGCTGGTTCGGGTCACGGAAGCATCCTTCTGGGCGGGTTTTGAAAAAGCAGTTGTCGGCAACCGGTTGGGTGATGTTTCGGCAGCCGTCCAGCGCATGGCTGAATCACACGGCTACGGTGTCGTCCGCGAGCTTACCGGCCACGGGGTCGGCCGCAGGCTGCACGAAGATCCGGACTTGCCCAATTTCGGACATGCCGGTCGCGGAATGCGCCTGGAAGAAGGTCTTGTCCTGGCCATGGAGCCGATGATCACCCTGGGCAGCAGGCACATCGCCATTCTCGAAGATGGCTGGACGATTGTCACCACAGATCGTAAACCCGCTGCCCATTATGAAAACACCTTTGCCATCACAGCCGATGGTCCTGTTATCCTGACTGCGTTATGAATCCTGACGTAACTGTATTTGAAGCCTTGCAGAACCGCGGTCTGGACAAAGGTCAGCTCGTCATTTCCACTGCCGGGCACGATACGGGCAGAGTCTATCTGGTCATCGCTGTGATGGACCATTTTGTCTTGTGCATCGACGGCGATCTCCGTCCGTTCGACAAGCCGAAACGCAAGCGCTGGCGCCATGTCAGGCCCCTGGGCCAGCTTGAACCAGGCTGGAATGATCGACTGGCAGCGCTCGGAGACGCGGGACAGAAAAACGCCCTGGTCCGGAAACTGATTGCGGACCATACCGGCTGGATCCAGAGGAAGCCGGCCGAGCTGTAACACCATCCATCATCCAAGGCTTTGTGCATTCAAGGCACAGGCCGACTCTACAGGAGGAACATCCATGAGCAAGGAAGAAGCCATTGAAGTTGAGGGTATCGTCGTTGACGTCCTGCCCAATGCGGTCTTCAAGGTCCGTCTCGAAAACGGACATGAAGTGACGGCACATATTTCCGGCAAACTGCGCCAGCATTACATCAAAATACTGACGGGCGACCGCGTCACGGTCGAACTATCACCGTATGATGTCACCCGCGGCCGGATCACCTGGCGCGCCAAATAACTTTTTGGAAATCAACCGCCAGACACTTGATTTATCAAATGAATCTGGTAAACTATTTTAGCATGCGCCCTCATGACGTCTATTATTGATGCGTCAGGCGGGCAAGATCCAGGAGGAAACCACCATGAAAGTCAGACCGTCCGTCAAACCGATCTGCGAGAAGTGCAAGGTTATCAAGCGCAAGGGCCGTGTCATGGTCATCTGCGAAGATCCCAAGCACAAGCAGAAACAGGGCTGATCCGGAGTACGGATTAGCCAAACGTCAACCGCACGTGTTAAGGGATGCGGCTGCCGACAGAACCATCACGGGTCTTTCGGTCATCCTGATCGTGTTTACTACATAGAGATTCTTTGAGAGCCTTTCACTTTACGGAGGTAAGAAAATGGCACGTATTGCCGGAGTCGATCTGCCGAACGAAAAGCGCGTCGAAATTGCGCTTTGCTACATCTTTGGAGTCGGCAGAACACTTTCGAACAAGATTCTTACAACATGCGGCATCGATCCCGATACGCGTGTCAAGAACCTGACAGAAACTGAAGTATCCAAAATCAGGGACACCATCGAAAACGGTTATACCGTTGAGGGTGACCTGCGGCGTGAAATCGCCATGAATATCAAGCGCCTGACGGAAATTGGCTGCTACCGCGGCCGTCGCCACAGGATGGGCCTGCCGGTCCGCGGCCAGCGTACGAAAACCAACGCCCGCACCCGCAAGGGACCGAAGCGCACCATGGCTGGAAAGAAAAAGTAAGGAGGACAGAACATGGCTAAAGCGTCTGCCAAGAAAACGGCTGTTCGGCCGAAGAAAAGAGAACGCAAGAACATTGACCGTGGCTCTGCCCACATCCACTCTTCGTTCAATAACACGATTGTCACCATCACCGATCCCAATGGCAATGCCATTTCCTGGGCCAGTGCCGGTGGCATGGGCATGAAGGGTTCCCGTAAGGGCACACCGTTCGCCGCCCAGATGGCAGCTGAATCTGCTGCCAAGACCGCTGTCGACCATGGCATGCGCTCGGTCGAAGTCTTTGTCAAAGGTCCGGGTGCCGGCCGCGAAGCTGCGATCCGTTCGCTGCAGGCCGCCGGTCTTGATGTCACCATGATCAAAGACGTCACACCGATCCCGCACAATGGTTGCAGACCGCCTAAAAGAAGAAGAGTCTGATCCCGGAGGAATAGAGAATGGCTAGATATACAGAAGCAGCCTGCCGGCTCTGCCGCCGCGAAGGCGAAAAGCTTTTCCTTAAAGGGCAGCGTTGCTATACCGGCAAATGTGCCATTGCCCGTCGGAGCTTTGCTCCCGGCCAGCATGGCCAAGGCCGCAAAAAGATTTCCGAATATGGTTCCCAGCTGCGTGAGAAGCAGAAGGCCAAGCGTTTCTATGGCATCCTTGAAGGCCAGTTCCGCAAGACTTTCGATTCCGCCAGCCGCATGAAGGGCAAATCCGGTGAGAACCTGCTGCAACTCCTTGAACTGCGTTTTGACAATGTTGTCTACCGCATGGGTTTTGCCGCCTCCCGCGCCCAGGCCCGCCAGTTGGTCACCCATGGCCACTTCACCATCAACGGTAAAAAGGCCAATATCCCCTCGATGACCCTCAAGGCCGGTGACACCGTCGCTGTCTGCGAATCATCCCGCAAATCACCGAAATTCCAGGATCTTGCAACCCGTCCTGTTCCGTCCTGGCTGACGTTCAATCCGGAACAGCTCAGTGGCACCGTTGCCCAAGTTCCGGCCCGCGCCGACGTCGACCTCGATGTCCGCGAGACGCTCATCGTCGAACTTTATTCGAAGTAATCCTCACCGGGCTGCCTGCACATTCTGCAGCCCTTGTGAATGAGCGTTGAGTCGTAATTAGGAGGAACAGAATGATTGAGATCAAAAAGCCAGTGATCGAATGTCTGGAACAGAATGAAGAACGTTCCTATGGCAAATTCGTGATCGAACCGCTCGAGCGGGGCTATGGCATCACACTGGGCAACTCCCTGCGCCGTGTGCTGCTTTCCTCACTGCCGGGTGCGGCCGTGACGGCGATTCGCGTGGAGGGCGTCTTCCATGAGTTTTCAACGGTCAAGGGTGTCGTTGAAGACATGACCGAAATCATCCTCAATGTCAAAGGCATCCGGGCTGACCTGCATGTTGATGGACCTAAAACAGTCTACATCAGCACGGAAGAAGGCCGGACCGGTGTTGTGACTGCGGGCGATATCGTCCGTGATGATGAAGTCGAAGTCATGAATCCTGACCACCCGATCGCCACGTTGAACGGCGAAGGCCGCCTCTTCATGGAACTGACCTTCAACGGCGGCCGTGGCTACAACACCGCAGACCGCAACAAATGGGTCAGCCAGCCGATTGGTGTTATTCCGATTGACTCGATTTTCACTCCGGTCAAAAAGGTCAACTATTCGGTCGAGAACACGCGTGTCGGCCAGTTCACTGACTATGACAAGCTGACCATCGAGGTCTGGACCGATGCCACCATTGGGGCATCCGAAGCCTTGAGCGTCGGCGCCAGCATCCTGACAGAACACCTCAACTTGTTCGTCGCATTGACCAGCAGCGTGACCAGCACGAATTTTTCCAATCTGGAAATTGACGGCAAGGCTCCGACAGTGCTGGGCACCGCGATCGAAGACCTTGACTTCTCTGTCCGCACTTACAACTGCCTCAAGCGCGCCGGCATCAATTCGATCGGCGACCTCGTGGCCCGTTCGGAAGAAGACATGATGAAAGTCAGAAACCTCGGCAAGAAATCGCTCGAGGAAGTCATCCAGAAACTCGAAGAAATGGGCCTGTCACTCGCTGCTATCGACGAGTGAGGGGACCGTTCCCGATCATTAGGAGGGTATTAACATGCCTGCACGTAGAAAACTCGGACGCGCCTACGACATGCGTCTGTCGATGCTGCGGGGGATGGTCACCACGCTGATCCTCACCGGCAAAATCGAAACCACCGAGGCTCGCGCCAAGGAAGTCAAGCGGATCGCTGAACAGCTGATCACCCTGGCCATCAAGGAGAAGGACAACTTCACCACCAAGGAAGTCACCGTCTCTGCTGCCAAGCTCGACGCCAAAGGCAAGAAAGTCCTCAAGTCAGCCACTTCCAAGAACGGCAGCAAGTATGACGTTGTCGAACGTGAAGTCAAAAAGGAAATGGTCCAGGTTGACAGCCCGTCCCGCCTGGCCGTCCGTCGCCAGCTGATGCTCTGGCTGAACAAGAGCCACGACGAAAAAGGCAATACGGTCAATCCGGTCAATTACCTGTTTGACACAGTCGCCCCGAAATACGTCGGACGCACCGGTGGCTATGCCCGCATCATCAAGCTCGGCGCTCGCCGTGGTGATGCTTCAGAGATGGCAATCCTCGAACTTCTTTGAGTTTGCTTCGCTGAAGACCTGCCACCCTATCCACAACCATCTGCCTTAACGGGGACAGGACCATCCTGTTCCCGTTTTGTTTTGAAGGGGATCGTTTTGACCATGGACCCAGAAAAACTCGCCGGAAGTTCGCCTTTTGCCTGCATCGAGAATGTCAGTTTCTCTTACCAGCAGCATGGGCATGACCCGATCAAGGCTTTGTCGCATGTTTCGCTGGATCTGAAAAGAGGCAGCCACACGGCCATTCTGGGCCGCAATGGTTCAGGCAAGTCGACCTTGGCCCGCCTGATCAATGCACTCGAACTGCCCACTGAGGGAACCATCATCGTGTCCGGGCATGACACCCAGGATGACCAGAGCATCTGGGAGGTGCGGCGCCAATGCGGCATGGTGTTCCAGAATCCGGACAACCAGATCGTCGGCACCACAGTCGAGGAAGATGTGGCTTTCGGACCGGAAAATCTGGGTTTTCCCCAGCCAGAGATCCGGCTGGCGGTTGACAAGGCTCTGGCCCGGGTCAATTTACTGGCCATGGCGGAACGTCCGCCCCACTTGCTCTCCGGTGGCCAGAAGCAGAAGCTGGCCATTGCCGGAATCCTTGCCATGCAGCCATCGTGCCTGATCCTGGATGAGGCGACGTCCATGCTGGATCCGGCCACCCGGACCGATTTCATGGCGCTGGTTGCTGATTTGATCCGGGAACAGGGCTTGACCGTGATCAATATCACGCACCACATGGAAGAGGCTTTGCTGGCAGACCGCGTGGTGATCATGAACGATGGCCACGTGATTTTGTCTGGCACGCCGGCTGAGGTGTTTGATCGTGTCCAGCTGGTCAAAAACCAGGGACTGGATGTGCCAGTTCATGGGGAAATCCTGAACCGGATTGCCGAATTGACTGCGCAAAAACCATTACCTTTTGAAAGCTCGGACTGGGAGACTGCCAGAAGGGCAGTGTCCAGACTGCTCAAGTCCGTGGGAAAAGGCAAACTTGAGTCTTTGCTCAGGGACCATGACCGGCGCCAGGAAACGGCACGCACTTTCACCAGTGTCGGCGAACCTGTGATCTCGGTCGAAAACCTGTCCTTTACGTATTCGTCCGGCACGACACTGGAATCCAAAGCTCTGCGCAATGTCAGCTTCGATGTCCGCAAAGGCGAACTTCTCGGCATTATCGGTCACAGTGGTTCCGGGAAATCGACACTGATCCAGCATTTGAATGGCCTGTTGCGCACCCAGTCGGGCAAGGTGACCGTGCTGGGACACGATGCATCGGAAAATCAGGCGATCCGTCGTATCCGCCGCCATGTCGGCCTGCTGTTCCAATACCCGGAACACCAGTTGTTTGAGGAAACAGTCTTCCAGGACATTGCCTTTGGCCCGCGCCGGCTTGGCCTCGATGCGGCAGAAGTCGAAAAAAGAGTGTTGTGGGCTGCCCGGATTGTCGGTCTGACCGACGATGAACTTGAACGATCCCCCTTTGAACTGTCCGGTGGCCAGCGCAGACGCGCGGCGATTGCCGGTGTGATTGCCATGCGGCCGGAAGTCCTGATCCTGGACGAACCTGCAGCTGGTTTGGATCCGGCGGGACGCGAGGAAATACTCGGTTATGCCGCCCGGCTGCGCGATGAAGGATCGACTGTCATCCTGGTCTCGCACAGCATGGAAGACGTTGCCCGTCTTTCGGACCGCGTCCTGGCGCTGAAGGATGGCGCCGTGATTTTATTCGGTACCCCGGCAGAAGTATTCGCCCAGACGGAGACGCTGGTGGCTGCAGACCTGTCTGTACCGCGAACAGCAGCTTTCCTCAGGGACATGAAAGCAGAATTCCCGGACCTGTCTGACCAGTGCTACACGGTAGAATCCGCAGCTTTTGAATTGATCCGGGCTGCAGCAGGGGGGCTTGACCAATGATCAGCAACATCTCACTGGGCCGCTACTATCCTGCTGCGTCGCTCCTGCATCGGCTCGATCCCAGGACCAAGATCCTTTCTGCCATCCTGATGATGGCAGTGACCTTCCTATCCCGGGATTTACTGCCCATGGCATTCCTGGGCCTTGTGACCATCGTATTGATTGGCCTGTCTCGAGTTCCGGTCAAGCAAGTCCTGGTCAGCCTGCGCCCCATGCTGTTCATTCTCCTGTTTGCTGTTGTGCTCAATATCCTGACAGTCAGCGGAGATCCGCTGCTGACAATCGGTCCAGTCACCATCAGCAGGCAGGGGCTGATCACCGCCTTGCGCATGGGATCGCGCCTGATTTTACTGATCTTGAACACCACGTTGCTACTGACCTTGACCACGACTCCGATCCATGTTTCTGACGCGCTGGAAAACTTGCTGGGCCCCTTGCGTAAAATCGGTTTTCCGGCCCATGAAATGGCCATGATGATGTCGATCGCCTTGCGATTTGTCCCGACTTTACTGGAGGAAACGGACAAGATCATGAAAGCCCAGTCCTCGCGCGGCGCCGATTATGACACCGGTGGCCTGATTGCCAGGGCGCGCGGCCTGGTTTCCGTTCTCATCCCGCTGTTTGTCAGTGCCTTCAAGCGGGCCGAGGATCTGGCGGTGGCCATGGAAGCCCGATGCTACCGGGGTGGAGAATCCAGGACTCGTCTGCGTGTGATGAAATACCAGGCCCGGGATGCCCTTTTCGGAATTGGCATCTGCCTGGCATCGCTGGCCATCCTCACGTTGCGCTTCTGGCCCCACGGAGCTTAGTCTGGCCATGCAACCGGTTGCCGGTTATAATAAAGATCAAAAGTTGACCAGAAATCAGTTGGAGGGATCGCCATGAAGACATACATTGGCATTGACCTGGGTGGTACGAATATCAAAGTCGGGCTGGTTGATGAAACTGGCACCATCATCCACAAGAAGAGCATCAAAACCCAAGCCGAGCGCACCGGTGAAGCCATTGTCGCCGACATGGCCCGTGTGACTCTGGAAGTCATCACCGAAGCTGGCTACAAGGAAAGCGATGTCGAATCGATCGGCATCGGTTCGCCCGGCACCCCCAATAACAAAACTGGCGAGCTGATCGTCGCGTATAATCTGCCCTTCCGCCACATGCCGATGCGCCACGAGATGAAGAAAACCGTCTCCCTGCCGGTCTACATTGACAATGATGCCAATGTCGCAGCCTTGGCGGAGAGCGAATTTGGTGCCGCCCGCGGCAGTTCATCCAGTGTGACCATCACCCTGGGCACGGGTGTGGGTGGTGGCATTGTCATCAACAACCGCATTTTCAGTGGCTTCAACAATGCCGGTTCCGAGATCGGCCACATGGTCATCAAAAGTGGTGGTGAAGCCTGCACCTGCGGCCGCAAAGGTTGCTTCGAAGCGTATGCCTCCGCCACGGCCCTGATCCGTGACACCGAACGGGCAGCCGCACAGAACCCGGATTCGATCCTCAATGCCATGATCACCGACAATGGCGGCAAGGCCAGTGGCCGGTCATCTTTCGATGCCATGCGCCAGGGGGATGCAGCAGCCACGGCCGTGGTTGTCAATTACATTGAAATGCTCTCCGAAGGCCTGGCCAATGTCATCAACACATTCATGCCGGAAATCATTGTCATCGGCGGTGGCGTCTGCAATGAAGGTGATGCCTTGATGATTCCTCTCCTTGAAAAAACCTATGACAAGGCCAAATCTTTCCTGGCTGAAGGCGTGCCTGCGCCCAAGATCCGTGTGGCAGAAATGGGCAATGATGCCGGCATCGTCGGTGCGGCCATGATGGGCCGCCGCTGTCTCGAAGACGGGCTACCAGGCTGAAAACGTGCCTGATCGCCGCCGCATCGCCTTGCTTCTGGAATATGACGGTTATGACTTCCATGGTTTCCAGGACCAGGGTGAACTTCGGACCGTGCAGCAGGTTGTCCAGGATGCCCTGCGCGACTTGAGTGGCGAAACGGATCTCCAGATCATCAGCAGCAGCCGGACAGACCAGGGGGTTCACGCCCGCGGCCTCGTCTGCCATCTGGATACGGCCCTGAATGTCCCGCTCGACCGTCTGCCCCTGGCTCTGAACAACCGTCTGCCCGATGATGTGGCCCTGCTTGCGGCAACCGAGGCCCCGCCTGGTTTTCACGCCCGCTACGACGCAGTCGGCAAAATCTACACCTACCGCTACTATCTGTCGCCGACCCGACCTGTCCTGTCCCGCCACCAGGCCCCTCATGTCTTCGGGCCTGTCGATCTGGACCGCATGCGCGAAGCACTGCCCTTTCTGTGCGGAACCCATGATTTTTTTGCTTTCATGGACCAGAACAACAACCCCAAGCATACGACGATCCGCACCATCCAGCAGCTGGACCTGACATTGGACCGCCCCTTTCTCACGTTGCAGGTGCGCGGCAATGGCTTTCTCTACCACATGGTCAGGATCCTGGCCGGGACATTGCTGGCTGTCGGCCAGGGCAAGATCGACCCGCAGGAGATCCCGCAGATCTTGCGTTCGAGGGACCGCCGCCTGGCCGGAAAAACCATGCCGCCCCAAGGCTTGTGCCTGGAGACCGTCTTGTACCCATTCACCCTGTTTGAGCCAATGGAGGCACGACTATGACAACAATTCGCTGGACCGACCGGACCAACATGACCTTGCTGACCGATTTTTACGAATTGACCATGTCGAAGGGCTATCTTGACCATGAAATGGCCGAAACCGTGGCCTATTTCGATTTATTTTTCCGGCAGGTCCCTCAGGAAGGCGGATTTGCCATCATGGCTGGTGTGGAACAGATGATCGAATACCTCAGGGACCTGACCTTCACAGAGGAAGACCTGGCCTATCTGGGCAGCCATGAAGTATTCGATGACCGTTTCATTGAATTCCTGCGCCAGTTCAAATTCACTTGTGATGTCTGGGCCATCCCAGAGGGAACGCCGATTTTCCCCAACGAACCGATCGTCAAGGTGCGTGGTCCGATCATCCAGGCCCAGATGATTGAAACCATGCTTCTGGTCACCATCAACCACCAGAGTCTGATCGCTACGAAAACAGCCCGGATTGTCCGGGCGGCCAAAGGCCGTCCCGTGCTGGAGTTTGGCTCGCGCCGGGCACAGGGCTATGATGCTGCTGTCCTTGGTGCGAGAGCAGCTTACATCGCCGGTGCAGCCGGCACCTCCTGCACCTTGTGCGGCGAGCATTTCAACATTCCTGTGCTCGGGACCATGGCCCACAGCTGGGTCCAGGCCTTCCCGGACGAATTATCAGCCTTTGTCGCCTATGCCCGTTCATTCCCGTCCGATACGGTCCTTCTGGTCGACACCTACAACACGTTGCATTCCGGCGTCCCCAATGCCATCCGCACCGCGCATGAAGTGCTGGAACCAATGGGGCACCGGCTCAAAGGCATCCGGATCGACAGTGGCGACCTCGCCTACCTGACGGTCAAGGCACGTGAAATGCTGGACCAGGCTGGCCTCTCTGATTGCAAGATCACCGTCAGCAATGCGCTGGATGAATACATCATCCGGGATCTGATCGTGCAGGGCGCAGCGGTTGATTCCTTCGGAGTCGGTGAGCGCCTGATCACCTCCCGGGCGGAGCCTGTTTTCGGCGGTGTTTATAAACTCGCTGCCATCGAAGACCAGGGAGAAGTCGTCCCGCGGATGAAATTCTCGGAAAACGCCACCAAAATTACCAATCCCGGCAACAAATCCGTCTGGCGCTTCTATGATAAGAGCAGTGGCAAAGCCATCGCCGATGTCATCAGCCTGGCTGAGGAATCCATCGCCGAGGATGAACCCTACGAGATTTTTGATCCGCTGCACACTTGGAAGCGCAAGACGTTGACGAATTTCACGGTCCGATCCTTGCTGGAACCCATTTTTGTTGCCGGCGAGCTGGTCTATCCCCACCGTTCAATCGAAGATATCCGCAGGGAGTGTGCCCATGAACTCGACCGTCTCTGGGAATCCCTCAAACGGTTTGAGAACCCGCAGAGCTACTATGTTGATCTGTCCCAGAAACTCTGGGATACCCGCAATCAGCTGCTCATCCAGGCCGAAAGCCCATCCTGACAGACACGTGCCCCTGCTGTCTGTCCTTATGGTAAAATGGAAAAAACGCATTGAAAGGATATTCAAATGGCTATTTACGCAAACATCACCATGGAGTCCGGCAAGAAAATCCGGCTCAGACTTGATCCCGATAATGCCCCCAAGACCGTCAAGAACTTTACTGACCTTGCCGATGCCGGCTTTTACAATGGACTGGTTTTCCACCGCGTCATCAGCGGCTTCATGATCCAGGGCGGCTGCCCGCAAGGCACGGGCACAGGCGGCCCCGGTTACCAGATCAAAGGTGAGTTTTCCAGCAATGGCGTGCCAAACCAGCTCCGTCATACCCGTGGTGTCATTTCGATGGCCCGGTCCATGCACCCGGATTCAGCCGGATCCCAGTTCTTCATCATGCATGCAGCAGCTCCGCACCTCGACGGCCAGTATGCGGCTTTTGGCCAGGTAGTCGAAGGACTTGAGGTCGTCGATGAGATTGCTTCGGTCAAGACAGATCGCAGTGATCGTCCACAAGTTGAACAGAAAATGGCCAAAATCGAGATTGAACGGGACGATACATGATACATGTTGCACAAAAATCAGTCTGAGAATCGTCAGAATGCCAGACTATTGAGTGTTTAACCCTTCATCGCTTGCCAGAAGACACGTGCTATGGTACTATTGCCCAAGGTCATGCTCTAATCTGTACGCACAAGGATCCCATAGCCTGCTTTGAACCATCGGACAGGTCGATTGGCGAGAACCTTCAAGGTCGTCGATAGAAAATGCCCGAAAAATTTTAAGGAGGCATACCATCATGCCGGACAAAACACTTAATTGCAAAGATTGCGGAGTTGAATTCATCTTCAGCGAAGGCGAACAGGCTTTCTACGCTGAAAAGGGCTTCACCAATGAGCCCCTCCGTTGCCCGGATTGCCGCAGAGCCAGAAAACAGCAGCGCAACAACGAGCGTTACAACAACAACAGCTGGTAATCTGCCGGAGCATCGCTTCAGCCAAGACCGCCTCCCCACAAGGGAAGCGGTCTTTTTTTTGTCTACTTTCTGGGCGATATTTGACATTGTTGTGTCAAATGGAATATTCGATAAAATTTGTGGAATTTTGAGTAAAGACAAGCAGGAACCAGGATTGCTAAGCTTACGTCATGAGAACGATTGCACGCACCGCATCCATCCTGCTGGTCCTGGTGATGACCTTTCTCCCTGTACTGGTTACAACCGGCTGCGGGGAAAACATCCCACTGCGCTACGCCCTTTGCATGAGCCACCTGACGAATCATTTTACCAATACTCTGGCTGCGTCTGCCCGTGCCAGGGCCAGTGAGCTGGGTTTGGAACTGGTTGTTCTCGATGCCCAGCAGGACATCGCCCGGCAAAAAGGCCAGATCGAAACCTTGATTGGTGATGGAATCGCTGGCTTGATGATTGAACCCGTGGCCGCAACCGGACTGGAAGACGTTCTTGAGAAAGCCCAAAACAGCGAAATCCCGGTTGTCCTTGTGACCCAGAGAGTCGACGACCCGGCCTTGTATGACTCATTCGTCGGTTCGGATGCTTTCGCTGGCGGCCAGATCGAAATGGCCGCCTGTGTCGAAGCCATCGGCTATCAGGGCAACTTGGCTGTCCTGCGCGGCCCGGTCGGTGCCCAGGCTTCCAATGCACGTTATGACGGCTACCTCGCTGTCCTGAAAGACCTGCCAGACATCCGGATCGTGGCTGAACTCAATGCCGACTGGAGCACCGACAAGGCGGAGGCCATTGTCAGCAATTGGCTTCTGGCTGGCAAGCAAATGGATGCCATTGTCGCCCAGAATGACGAAATGGCGATCGGCGCAGTCAAAGCTTTACGCATGGCAGGCTTGAACAAAACGATTCAGGTCTTTGGTATGGACGCTTCAGACCAGGCCTTGCAGGCCATCCGCCAGAACGATATGACCGCGACCGTTTCCCAGCAGACTGCCCTCCAGGGCAGCAAGGCCCTGGATATCTGTTACGGACTCTCCCGGGGGGAGACCTTTCCGGATGAGATTCTGATCCCACAGTTGCTCATCGACAAACACAATATCGAAAAGATCCAGCAATGAAGGAGGAGCTTGCCATGCCTACCATCAAATACCGGGTGAACCTTTCCCCTGCAGAACGCGCACGACTCGAGCAGATGCTGGCCAATGGTCGCCTTGATCGCAGGGCCAGCATGCATGTCCGCGTCTTGCTTCTGGCAGATGAGCAGCGTCCTGGCAAAAAAATGAGCGAACAGGCCATCGCCAGGGAACTTGGGATCAACTCCCAGACCGTCCACACCATTCGCCGCCGCTATTCCTTGCTCGGCCTGGAGGCTGCCATCAATCGTAAACTGCGTTCCAAGACATCCAATGGCATGCGGATTACACCGGATGTCCGCACCCAGATCATCGCCCTCAGCCAGACGGTTCCGCCTGTTGGCAAATCGCGCTGGACCTTGCGCCTTTTAGCCCACCATGCGATTGCCCAGCATATTGTTGACCGTATTTCCCACGAGACAGTCGGCCAAGTCTTAAAAAATGCCGGTCAACAGAGTATAATCTGAACATCCTGAATTTGAAAGGCTTCGTGCATGCGCAACAGCATCAAGAACCGATTGCTGAAAACCTTCGCCTTGATGGTTGTCTTGCCGGTGCTTGCGCTCTTCATCCTGCTGAATTTCATTTACTGGATCACCTCCTACTGGACCATCGTCGACCAGGCGGAGGCTGTCCTCGATGAAGCAGAAAATGCCGTCACGGCCAAATTTGACCGCTATGAAGCCATGCTTTCCTTTCTGGAAAAAGACCTCGAGCTGATCGAAGCCAGCCAGTATCACTCCGGGCAGTTCGTTTCCCAGGCCGATTTGGAAAAACTCCATCTCCTGGCCGATGGATATGCATCCAGCATTTCCAGCATCAACCATCTGACTCTGCTGTATCAAAACGGGCTGTTCCTGTGCACTCAGAGCCATCTGGAATTGCCTGAGCGATCCCAGATGGCTGACTGGTACGATGCTTGCCTGGCCGATCCGGAAAAAACGCACTATTTCAGTTACAATGCCGGGGAAAATCCCCTGTTGGCCGGCGAACCTCACTACGCCAGCAGTCTGTCTGTCAGCCGGGCCATCTGCGATCCTGCTGGCCAGCCGGTAGCAGTGGCCAACCTGACCATCCAGGGTGAGGATCTGGGCGCCCTGTTGACGGCTGCCTATGGCCGTCAAGGAGGACAAACCTACCTTGTGACGCCAGGAGGCACGCTGGTCAACTCCCCCTTGCGCTATGATGAGCTGGTGGGAATCGATAACCGCAATTACCTCAAGACAGAACGTCTGTTGCAGAATATTCCACTGACAATCATCAATTTCATGCCTTTGCGGCCCTTTTTCTCCCAGCAATACTTGACCCTCTCCCTGGGCATCCTGAGCAGCCTGGTTTTCATGCTCTTCTTTGTCGCCCATGCTCGCTTCACGGTCAGACAATTTGTCAAACCGATTGAGGAACTGCGCGGGCTGATGTCCCAGGCCCAGCATGGTAATCTCCAGGTTACTTATCAGCCGGATACCCAGGATGAGTTCGAAGACCTGGCAGAAAGTTTCAACCAGATGGTTGCTGAACTCCGGCGCCTGATCGACCAGGTGTACATCGAACAGTCCAGCAAACGCAAAGCAGAAGTCAAAGCGCTTATGGCATCGATCAAGCCTCATTTCCTCTACAATACCCTGGAAACCATCCACTGGATGGCACGGCGCTATGATGCCAATGACATCGTGGAGGCAGTGGATGCGTTGTCAGACTTGTTCCGGGTCGGATTTTCGGCTAACCATGAGCTGGGCACGGTGGAAACGGAATTTTCGCATGTTGAAAGCTATCTCAAAATCCAGAAATTGCGTTATCATGACATCCTCGATTACACGCTGGAGATGGATCCTGCTGTCCGCCATTTGCCTGTGATGCAAACCATCCTGCAGCCGATCGTGGAAAACGCTTTGTACCACGGGATCAAGGAAAGTGGCAATCCCGGCCGGATTGACATCCACGCCAGACTGGAAGATGACAATCTGCTGATGGTCGTCCGTGACGATGGATGGGGCATGACACCAGACACACTCGATCAGCTCCGAATGACCATCAACCAGAAAATTGACCTGGATCCAGCCCGCGGACATGGGTTGAGCAATGTCCAGCAGCGGTTGACCATGACCTATGGTAGTCCCTTTGGCATCACCATCCAGAGTGAACCGAACCAGGGTACGGAGGTCACCCTTCGCCTGCCAGTCCTGGCAGCCCGGGACGATACTTCCAGTCGTCGATTCAACACAGGGGGAGACAGCACCGATGCCTTATAAAGTCCTGATAGCCGATGACGAGCGGGTGATCCGGGAAGGCATGGCCTCGCTGATCGACTGGGGCCAGCTCGGCTTTGTTGTCTGCGGCCTGGCCGCCAACGGCCTGGAAGCTTTAGAGATGATTGCCGAAGCCAGACCAGACCTGATGCTGGTTGATATCCAGATGCCGCAGATGTCCGGGCTGCTCTTGATCGAAAAAGCCAAGGTGATCGCACCGGGCCTCGAATTCATCATCATAACGGGCCACGATGAGTTCGACTTCGCCCGGCAGGCGATCAATCTCGGTGTGCGTGACTACCTGCTCAAGCCAGTCAAGGAGCACCGGCTGCTCGAATCCGTAGACAGGATCCGCAAGGAAATGGACCGGCAAAGACGCAGCAAAGAGCAGTATGACTTTGCCATGACACAGCTCCAGAAGAACATGACGGTGCTCAGGGACCAGTTCCTGCAGCAGTTGATCCAAGGCCAGCTGGTCCAGGAAGAGATCGATGAAATGCTCGGTTTCCACAAGCTGCAGGCAGGCTTCGACCATTTTTGCCTGCTGCGCCAGAGCCGGCAGAGCAGGCTGGCAGGAAACGGCGAATGGGATCGCCAGTTGCTACGTTTTGCCATCCAGAATATTTTCGAGGAAAAGCTCTCGGATTGTGGTCCGTTTGTCTGTACAGCAGACTTGAAATCCAATTTATTCGCCCTTGTTAAAGTGGAAAGTACAAAAGACTGGCAGCAGTTGCCCCGGGCTGTGGCTGAAGCGATGCGCCAGACGCTCGACCTGGACATCCGGCTGGACCAGACCTGTTTCGGACAGGACTGGTCTCTGATACCAGACTGCTATGAAACCTGGACCCACAGCCAAGTCCGGCCGGTCAATCCACTGACCGAGCGGGCCTTCGCCTATGTCGCCGAACATTACAGCGATCCGGACCTGACCTTTCGCCGCATTTGTGAAGCCCTCTTTGTCAGTTCGAGTTATTTGAGCAAGATTTTCAAGCAGGACACCAACGAAACGTTTGTCGACTACCTGGCCAAGTACCGGATCCAGAAATCTCTCCAGCTCCTGGCCAACCCGGAGATCCGGATGTATGAGATCGCCAATGAGGTCGGCTACAAAACTCAGCAATACTTTTCTGCCGCCTTCAAGAAAATCCTTGGTGTCTCACCTTCGGAATACCGTGCCCGCGAATTTGGCACCGGGACCTGAGAGCCCCGGTCAATAGGTGACCAGGGCCCGCCCGATTGTCTGAGTTAAGGATTGTAGGTCAGGTGGTCGCCGCGCGAGAGGTCGATGTCAAACCCGACGCTGCGGATGCGGCCTTCGATGCAGACGCGGCATTCAGCGGCTTCGTCCCCAGTGCAGATTTTGCCATCATAGAGACTGTAGTTCTTGCGGTTGACCGTCGGTGTCAGATTGGGCATGACGACATTAGCCCCAGCCTTGAGGCCTTTTTCGCGTCCCTTGTGATCGAGTGATCCGAGCGCGGTTGTGGCAGGAATCAGGGCTGCGGGCAAGGTCAGGCGGGTGAGGGCGACCATGACCAGGGTGTCCTCGACGGTACCAGCAGGCTCATTGGCAAAAGGGGTGTTGCTGGCCGGAATGAATGGGCCGATACCAACCATGTGCGGCTGGAGTTCCCGCAGGAAGATGAGGTCATTAGCCAGATGCTCTGCGGTCTGGCCCGGCGGGCCGACCATGAACCCGGCTCCGGTCTGGTACCCGATTTCCTTGAGGTCGTACAGGCAGCGCTTGCGGTTCAGTAGATCGAGCTCGGCTGGGTGGAGCATGGCATAGTGCTCGGGTGTTGCACTTTCATGGCGCAGCAGGTAACGGTTGGCTCCGGCATCAAAGAAGCGCTGGTAGCTGGACCGGTCTTTTTCCCCGAGGGATAGTGTAATCGCACAGTCGGGAAAACGGCTGTGGACTTCACAAATGATGTCGAACATGAGATCGTCCGTGAAATAGGGGTCTTCGCCGCTCTGCAGGACAAAGGTCCGGTAACCAAGTTCGTAGCCGGTCTGGCAGCTCTGGAGGATCTCCTCCTGGCTGAGGCGGTAGCGGTTGACGGTGCAATTGCCAGCCCGGATGCCGCAATAGTAGCAGTCATTGGCACAGTAATTGGAAAATTCGATCAGGCCGCGGAAGAAGACGCGGCGGCCGTAGAGCCGGTCGCGCAGGTCCGAAGCAGTCTGGCAGAGGGCATCGCGCAGCGCATGGTCTGCCCGGGCTGTCTCAATGATGTTCACCAGCGCGGGGACGTCCAGGGCAGTGCCAGAGGCCAGCTCGGCTACTGCACGCAGGAAATCCGGCGCGGAGAGGATCGATGGTGAAAAGCCGGTCGTGGGGAGGCTGGACGTCGGAAGGTTCATAGATATTTGTCCCGTTCCCCTTGCTGGATCTTGGCGATGTTTTTCCTGGTCAATTCCTGGATATCCGGACGGGTGATTCTACCCATTTCCTTTTCGATGAGGTCGAAACCATGGCCTTGCAGCTCGCTGTTACCATAGTCGAGCAGATATTCGGCCAACGTTGCCAGGGCGTTGGGCTGGCAGACGTTTTTAATCTGGCCGCTCTTGGCCAGCTGCATGAATCGGTCGCCCGTCCGGCTCATCCGGTAGCAGGCGGTGCAGTAGCTGGGAATCAGGCCTTCGCTGATCATCCAGCCAATGATTTCCCCCGCGCTGCGTTCATCACTGAGCGCAAACTGGATCGCCGCCGATTTTTTCTTGATCTTGTTGACGGCATAGCCACCGACACCGACAGCAGATTCGGCACTCATCTGGGTGATGCCGCAGTCGATCAGGTCCTTGCGCATGTTGGCTGACTCGCGCGTGGAAATGATGATGCCTGTGTAGGGAACTGCGATGCGGATGATCGCCACCAGCTTTTTGAATAATTCGTCATCGATGGCATAGGGGTAGGCCTGGTTTTCGGTGCCTTTGGCCGGACGGATCCGCGGCACGGAAATGGTGTGGAAACCGACTTTCCAGGCTTTTTCGAGGTGTTCGTTGTGCAGCATCAGGGCCAGCGTTTCGAATAGCGGGTCGCCGAGGCCGAACAGCACGCCGCCGCCGACATCATCGATACCGCCCTGCTGGGCCCGGTCAAACGCCGTGGTGTGCCAGGCATAGTCGCTCTTGGGACCGGACGGATGGTAGTAGGCATACACCTCAGGATCGTACGATTCCTGGAACAGGATGTAGGTGCCGATATTGGCTGCCTTGAGCTTCTTGTAGTTTTCGACAGTCGTCGCGGCAATGTTGACATTGATGCGGCGGATTTCGCCCTTGTCCACTTTGGTGTCATAAACAGTCCGGATGCTATCGAGGATGTAGTTGATGTCGCATTTTTCGTCGTCTTCACCGGCTTCCAGAGCGATACGCTTGTGGCCCAGACGGATGATGGCCTCAGCCTCGGTACGGACTTCGTCCTGGGTCAGCTGGCGGCGGTTGAATTCATTGCTGCACTGGTAGCCGCAGTAGCGGCATTCGTTGACACAATGATCGCTGACGTAGAGCGGCGCAAAAATGACGATGCGCTGGCCGTAAATGGCCTCCTTGATCTTGCGGGCGATGTGGAACAGCCGTTCCAGATGCTCGGGATGGGTCAGTTTCAGCAGCACAGCAACTTCATGATGGGTCAGGCCGGCGAAAGATGCCGCTTTCTCGAAAATGCGGTTGATTTCCTGTTCGCTGGCGTTTCCGGCCTCGGACAGGGTCTGGCGGATGTACGCTGGATCAATGAAGCTAACGGTTTGCTTTCTGGTTTCCTCGACTGGCATGGTACTCCTCTTTTAAATCAAACGGATTTACGGGAAATGGCAGCTTTGACCTGAACGCCGGGGATCGACCCCAATTTGCCCGTCAGGCTGTTGATGCGGTCAACCGGACCGACAAGGGTCAGGCTGATCACGGCCATCTGATGTTCATCAAACGGGATCCCCATCCGGCCACGCACAATGTCATGGTAGGCGGAGACAACATCATTGAACAGATGCTGGCTGGACCCCGGATTTTCCAGAATGGCGCTGATCACGGCGATACGATTCACGGTTCGACCTCCTGTTGCATGGCTGGCTTTCGGCTTTTCAAGTCCTTTTCAATCTGGTGCATCCTGGCGGAGGCATCAAAAAAGCCCTTTCTGCCTTGGCAAATCAATAGACGCCAAAGCAAAAAGGGCCCCGTATGCCCTGTTTTCGATGTGCGTCCCCTTCTGCCTGAAGCACCAGAGAGGTCCTTGCAGCATCAGGTTTCGAGTTGTGAATCAATTCGCCGGGATGGCATGGCGCCAATCCGGAAAATTCAATCGGACTTTATCAAAATCCTGCTGTTATGATGGACCATAAACGTTTCCGAGTCAATAGCCATGGCTACGAAAATGAGCGCGGACGCGGCCGCGCAGATCTGTTCTGGTCACTCGCCCTGGCAACGGCCGCATGGTAAGATGGAATCCATGAAAAGCGAAATTCTCAGGCAACTCGCTACGGCGTTTCTATCTGGGCAGGACTATGTTTCTGGTGCCGACCTGGCTCAGCAGCTGGGTGTCAGTCGCATGGCGGTGTCCAAGTCGATCCAGAACCTGACGGTATCTGGCTTGCCGATCGATAGCGTCAAGCACCATGGCTATCGGCTGGCCTTTTTCCCGGACTTGCTTATGGAGCCGCTGCTCGCGGCGGCCTTTGCGAGAAAAAATTGGCAGGCGATCATGCCGCAAGCTCACGCTTTTGCCAGTGTTGACTCAACCAACCTGGCGGCTCGCCGCGGTGCGGACGCGAAGGATCCTGCTGGTTCAGTCTACGTGGCAGAAGAGCAAACAGCTGGTCGCGGCAGACGTGGTAAGTACTGGCGTTCTGCTGCCGGCGAGGGGCTCTGGTTTTCCCTGTTGCTCAAGCCGGACTTGCCCCCCGAGCGACTCGCGCCGATCACGCTTTTTGCGGGTCTGTGCACAGCCGCTGCCTTGCGTGACTGGACGGGCCTGGATATCCAGCTGAAATGGCCCAATGACTTGGTGATTCTGCCGGATGGGCGAAAAGTCGGTGGAATCCTGACCGAGATGCTGGTTGAGGAAAACCAGGTTGCGGCTGTTGTGGTTGGCATCGGCATCAATGTGCATACGCTGGATTTTCCGGAAGACTTGCAGGCGATAGCGACGTCCCTGGACCTCGCGATCCTATCCAGCGGGACTGAAGAAAAAGGGCATCCCCTGAACCGGATCGAACTGCTCATGGCCGTTCTGGCCGAATGGGACCACCGCTGGCCACAGTTTCAGGCTGAATCGCTGGAATCTGGTATCGATTTGGCCGAAGTTTCCTGGCTCAACGATTATCGCGCAATCTGCGCGACCTTGGGCAGGACGGTCGAAGTCCATGCCGCAAATGGTGACATCTGGACCGGATTGGCGGAGCAAATTGCCCCGGGGGGTGATTTGCTTGTGCGAAGATCTGATGGAGAGATCATCCAGGTTTCGGCAGGAGACGTTTCGGTACGTGGCTTGCTTGGGTATCATTGATCGTGGAATAGTCCAGGATAGCAGCATTATCAAGTTAGTAAACTAAAGAGAAAAATAAGTTGACAAACTGATTGTTTCAAGACATACTACAAAAGACAATCGGAGGATCGCGCATGCATCGAATCGATCAGCTTTCATGTGAAGAAGTCCGAGAATTGGCCAAGGAACTACATGTGTTCAACAAGGAACTGCTGACGGAAAAGGAGCGTGAAACTCGGTTCGAGTTTGCATGGTCGGGCAATCTGGGCCATTGGTACCTCAATTTCACGACTGGGCGTGTCATTTTTAATCCGCTGAAAGTCCAAGTCCTGGGTTATTCGAGGGATGAATTGCCTGAGAAGGTCCACTGCACCTTTTTAACGGACAAGAAAGCTCGCGAAGAAAATCTGATGAGTGAACCGGAGCGGCATTTCTAGTGCCTTAGTATACCAAAATAGATTTCTATACATTCCAACAAGGAGCTTGCCATGAAACTGTCCACCCGAGACATGACTCTGGTCTCGTTATTTGCTGTGCTTTCAATCATTGGGGCCAAGGTTTCCCTGCCAATCCTGGCAATACCGTTTACCTTCCAGTTCATCATCAGTCTGCTGACTGGGATCGTCCTCGGTGCAAGGCGGGCTTTGCTGGCCCAAGGTCTCTATCTGATGATGGGCCTTGTCGGTCTGCCGGTCTTTGCCAAGGGTGGTGGTCTGGCTTATGTCCTCGAACCGACATTTGGCTATCTGATCGGTATGGCCTTGGGGGCCGGACTGGTTGGCCTGGCTGCTGATCGGCTGGATCCGCAGCGCACAGGTCTCAAACCCTGGGCCATCGTGCCGTTCAATTTTCTGGCTTTGGTACTCGTTTATGCGATCGGAGTGGTCTATTTGTACGCTGTCATGAATCTGTATGTCAGAAAGGACATGACGTTTCTCAAGACCATCCAGGTTGGCATGATTCCATTTTTAATCAATGACAGCATCTACTGTGTCCTCGCAGCTCTGGTTGGCCCGCGCCTGCGCCGGATTCCTTCAGTGCGCAGTTAAGGAAATTTTCATCGCGAGACAAAGCAGGTTTTCAGCTTCTTTGCAGAAAAGGCCATTTTTCAACCTCTTCCTGCAAGACAGTCAGTTTTTCCGCCGGAAGCGCCGGTAATTTCGCTAATGAATAGGGAATAGCCATCTGCGCATATTTGCTGACCCCCAGGGTGTGATAGGGGAGTAGCTCGACTTTCTGGATCTGCAACTGGGGGTAGCGCTGGAGAAATTGGCCCAGTGCTTGGACGGATTCCACTGTGTCATTCAGGCCTGGCACGATGACCTGGCGGATCCAGACGGCCTGGTGATTGGCATTGGCAAGCTCGAGAAAATGCTCCAGTCCGGCCATCGTGCTGCCGGTCAGGGCCTGGAAGCCATCGGCAGAGGTCGCCTTGATGTCGAGCAGGACCAGGTCGGTGGCCACCAGAATCTCTTTGATGATTTGTGTGTCCTGATCGTGAGCACGCTCTTTGGCCGAAAAAACGGCAGTGCCACTGGTGTCAAGCACGGTGTGGATGCTCTCGATTTTCAGTGCCTGCAGCAAAGCCAGGGTGAACTGCGGCTGGGCCAGAGGCTCGCCGCCGGAGAGCGTCACGCCGCCTGTGGACCCGAAATAGGGTCGCATGCGCCGGGCTTTGGCGACGATCTCCTCGACCGTGACAGAGCGACCGCCCTTCATGTCCCAGGTGTCTGGATTGTGGCAAAACAGGCAGCGCAACGGGCAGCCCTGGAGAAAGACGACCAGGCGCAGGCCAGGTCCGTCGAGGGTGCCCAGCGTCTCGTAGGAGTGCAGGCGTCCGATGATCGGTGCGGTTTGATCAGGCATTTTTGACGACTGCGACCTGATGTTGCTCAGCCGAGGCGGTCGTGGAAGGTCCGGTCAAGGACTTCGCGCTGCTGCTCAGGGGAGAGGCGGTTGAAATGGACCGCATAGCCGGAAACCCGGATCGTCAGGTCAGGGTATAGGGCGGGATTTTGCATGGCATCCTCGAGCGTGCTTTTGCTCAACACATTGACATTCAAATGATGCGCCTCCTGGGAGAAATAGCCGTTGAGCAGGGCCACAAGATTGTCGGCCTGCTCAGGAATGGTTTTACCCAGTGCAGTCGGGGTGAAGGTCATGGTGCAGGAAATGCCATCCCGGCAGCAGTCGTAAGGGATCTTTGCCACTGCGTTAAGCGCTGCCAGGGCGCCTTCTTTTTCCCGTCCGTGCATCGGGTTGGCCCCTGGGGCAAAAGGTTCGCCTTTTTGACGTCCATCTGGCGTTGTGCCGGTCTTTTTGCCATAAACGACATTGGATGTGATCGTCAGGATCGAGAGGGTATGTTGGGCGCCCCGGTAGCAGGGTGTCTTTTTCAATTCGCCGAGGAAATTTTCACACAGGGCAGCCGCGATGGAGTCGACACGGTCATCATCATTGCCATAGCAAGGGAAATCACCCTCGGTGATGAAGTCGACGATGATGCCCCGTTCGTCTCGAACTGGAGTAACCTGCGCAAACTTGATCGCGCTCAGAGAATCGGCAGCGACGGACAGACCGGCCATGCCGAAGGACATGACCCGGTTGACCTGCGTATCGTGCAGGGCCATCTGGATTTTTTCGTAGGCGTATTTATCATGCATCGCATGGATGACATTCATCGTGTTGACATAAAGGCGGGCAACCCAAGTCTGGTAGAAATTGAACCGCTCCATGACATCGTCAATGTTGAGCGGGCCATCGCCGACCGGATCCTGGACCGGGCCGACTTGCTCGCCGGAGACCTCGTCACGGCCGCCGTTCAATGCCATGAGGAGAACTTTGGCAATGTTGCAGCGGGCACCAAAAAATTGCATGTCTTTGCCGACCCGGCCGGCGGAAACACAGCAGGCTATGGCGTAGTCATCGCCGTAGCGCGGTCGCATCAGGTCGTCATTTTCGTATTGCAGCGAATCGGTCTCGATCGACAAGGTGGTGCAGTAGCGCTGGAAGGCTGCCGGGAGCTGGGTTGACCAGAGTACGGTCAGGTTGGGTTCCGGGGCCGGGCCGAGATTTTTCAATGTGTGCAGGTAGCGGTAGGCGGTGCGGGTAACCATGGTCCGGCCGTCTTCGCCCATGCCTCCGATCGACTCAGTCACCCAGGTCGGGTCGCCGGCAAACAGCTCGTTGTATTCGGCCGTGCGCAGCTGGCGGGCCATGCGCAGCTTGAGGATAAAGTCATCGACCAGCTCCTGGGCCTGACTTTCGTTAAGTCTGCCCTCACGGAGGTCGCGTTCGATGAAGATATCGATAAAGGCAGTTGTCCGGCCGAGTGACATGGCGGCGCCGTTCTGCTCCTTGATCGCGGCGAGGTAGGCAAAATAAAGCCACTGGATGGCCTCGTGGGCATTTGTCGCTGGACCGGCGATGTCAAAGCCGTAAAGCGCAGCCATTTCCTTGAGCTTATGGAGGAAATCGATCTGGCGGTAGAGTTCCTCGGACAGGCGGATATTTTCCTCGGTCATGTCCTCGTAGCCCAGCTCGAGTTTGTCCTGTTTCTTGGCTTTGATCAGGCGGTCGACCCCGTACAAGGCGACGCGGCGGTAATCGCCGATGATCCGGCCACGGCCATAAGCATCTGGCAGGCCGGTCAGGACGCCGGTCTTGCGCACGGCTTTCATCTCGGGGGTGTAGACACGGAATACACCGTCGTTGTGGGTGGTGCGGTAGCGGAAATGCTCCAGCACGGATTCGGAAAGCTCGTAGCCGTAGTCCTGGCAGGCTTTCTGGGCCATGCGGATGCCGCCAAACGGGTTGACGCCGCGCTTCAGGGGGCGGGCGGTCTGCAGGCCGACGATGATTTCGAGATCGCGGTCGAGATAGCCAGCTGGGTAGTTGGTCAGGGAAGAGACGGTTGTGGTATCGATGTCAAGCACGCCGCCCAGCTCGAGTTCGATTGAGCGCAGCCGGTTGTATTTGGCATTGAGCAGCTGGGTGCGCTCGGTTGCTGGGGCGAGGAAGGACTCGTCGCCTTCGTAAGGGGCGTAATTCTGACGGATGAAATCCGCGACATCGATTGTCTCCAGCCAGCGGCCGGATTTAAATGCCTGATGAATCGCTTGCATGTTATCGGTACCTCCTTGCAGCGGCCCAATAAAAAACCTGGGCCCATCCAATACAGATTGCCCAGGCGGTCGACAAGACATTCATGATCCGGTCCCCGGTGGTATCCCACCGCGGTGGCACACCCACCGTATTCCGCCAGTTCCAGATCGTCTGGCCCCAGTATAGAGCTGAGAAAGCGGAAGAGTCAAGGGGTGAAAAGGGTGCCGAAAAAGGGACCCGGTCCCTTATTCGGCAAATTATTCATCTAAGGACCAAATTTACAGCATATGCTGAGAGATTTCATAGGCATCATGCAATGGGATGAATATTTATGCAAAGTTCGAAAAAAGGGACGTGGTCCCTTTTTTGATTTTTCGGAACGAGTTCCATGTAAAAAGTAGAGTGTTGGCTACCATGGCGGCTGTCACTTGGGGCAGGGTGATGATGGTTTTGCTCATGAGTAAATAAAGAGGCCGGTGGACTTTGTCGTGCAGCTTGGCCAGCTGGAGGTGCAGGTCGGAGATCCAGCGGATGTCTGGTTCGCTGAGCTTTTCTTTGAGGCCGGTATCGATCAACCGGCTTTGGATCTGGCAGAGGGCTGAGAGAATCGGTCCAAAATGGTCTTTTTTCAAGGAAAAGGTGCTGCGGTATTGTTCGGACAGGTTGCGGACAGTCTCGACGGTCAGCCAAATCAGGCCTGGATGGCGCCGGATCAGACTGCAGCGCAAGGCATCGTCCATTTCTGGTGCCAATGACAGGTAATCCATGAAGATCCGGATGTTCATATCTTCCCAGCTGCCAAGGTTGAGCGCCTTGAGCAGCTGCTGTTCATTTGCTAAAGGCATGGGTTTGCCACCCCCCTCTGTTATCCTTGAGGGGGATAGATATCAATTCGTTACATGTTTGAGAATGAATTGTAACAATTAATTTGCTTGGTGCAGTGTCACACGAATCTGCCAGAGAATCGCAGACGTCAACACCAGTGTTGTCAGGCGGAAAGACCGATGATAAACAGCACAATGCCTGCAATTCCAAAAAGTGCGGCCATGACCAAAGAAATAGTGACGGCTGCCTGATCCGTCGTTTTCTTGCCCAGCTTCATTTTGACAATCTTGATCAGGCCAGGTGACTTTTTCAAAGCCAGACCTCCGACGACCACGGTGTAGAGAATGCATGCCAGTCCTCCCAATGCCCATCCGTTCATCATTCATACTCCTTTCATTCATCACAGGTTGCTGAGTTACTGCTCCAGTCCCCGGCGGATACGCGGCGCCGTGAAAGCAAAAACTGCAGCTGCCAACACAAGGATAATCCCGCAGGTCAGGACCAACTGCCCCCAGGTCATGTCACCGTTCAGGATCGCGATGTTACCTTTGTAGACCCAGTAGAAGGGTGACCAGTACAGCACCCACTGCCACTTTGCGGCCAGGAATTCGTATCCAGCCACCGAGGCGGCCAGCGGCAGCATGATGATTTTGGTCGTCGCGACCGCCATCATCACATCATCACTGTTGAGGCCCTGGAGCAGGCCGATCATGATGCTGATCAGCGAGGATGCGAAAACAAGGACCAGCATCTGGGCGAAATTGACATGCGCGGCTACGCCCATGAAATAGACCAGAATCACACTGCCTAGAAGGGCCAGCAATAGGCCCATCAGGCATTTGCCGAAAATCCAGGCGATCCGGCTGATCGGCGCGACATTGATCGCACTGACCGTGTTGTCCATCTTTTCCTCGACGATATTCAAGGAGACCAGCATGCCAGCCAGCGCCGTCATCAGCAAAATTCCCATATTGGCCCACAGTATCTTGATCGGCGGCGTCTTGACCCCGAATTCCTTAATCACTGCTGTCGTGTCCGCTGCCGAACGGCCATATTCGAAAAACGTCTTGAGCAGGCGAGCGAAATCGACGACTTCCTTGGGCTCATTGCCCTGAGTCAGGATAACGGCCGACTCACCCTGGCCGACGATGCCGACGACATTGTCGCGTGCCATAATCCGTTCTTCCAATGCAGAACGGTCGGAATACAAGCTGATATGAGCATAGTCGTCGAGGTAATCGGCCATGCCAGGACTTTCCTGATCAATCAGGGCGATGTTGACCATCGTATCCTCGATGCCGGGCGCCAGAAAATTGACCGCAAGCGCGAGGACGAAGGGGAACAGGATGATGAACAGCGACATGAAATCGCGCAGGCTGACCTTGAGGTCCCGGGTAAAAACCAGCAACAGTTTGCGTAACATCCCAGCTACCTCCTTAAACCGTCAGGGTCCGTTTGAACCGGGCATGGGCCCAGGCAAACAAGGCCGCACCACCCGCCAGATAGGCCGCCGACAAGCGCACGACAAATCCCAGGTCAACCTGCCGGAGGATCTCCCGGAAGCCGTAGATGATGTAATAGCTGGGCAAAACCTTGAGCCAGGGCGGGTTCCAGCTCGGCGAGAAATACGCCAGCGCCGGCAGCATCAGACCGATCATGATCAGGAACAGGACGGCGAAGGACTGTGCCATGTCGTCGAAATAGCCGGCTACGATCAGGCCCAGGCCGGAGGCGAAAAAGCCAGTCGTGACCAGGAACAGCACGGTGAGCGGGTAATGGACCCTAAGCCCCATCAGCGGCACGACCAGGAGCAGCGACGTCACGAGCATCGTCAGTGTGAGCACCAGCACCTTGCTGAGCAGGTAGTGCCAGAGCGGGGAGGGCGAGATCGCATAGGCCTTGATCACGCCTTCCTTTTTGTCGAGGAAAATGTAGGCAGCGATGATGAAAAAGCCCATCAGGGCGCCATTGAACGTCAGGAAAACCGGCAGCAGGTTTTCCCGGTCCGACAGCAGGACCAGGTCGCTGGCCAGCGTCTCTACCGGCTGGTTCTCGGCAGCGGGAAACACAATCGCATCGTCTTGGCCATGCAAGACCAGAAGCAGCTTTTTCAGCCGGCTCGTTTCGTTGCCCTGCAGGTAATAGGTGTAATGCCACTGGCCATCGACAGGATCGAGCTGGATCGTGGCACCGTAAAGATGGCGATCTTCGGCCAGCCGGACCATGTCGGCTTCTGTCTCCAGGACATGGAGCATTGCATCCTCGCTCTCATACAGCTGAGTGGTGATCTCGTCGCGGCCAATTTTGAAAACGACGGTTTCCGGCACACCGTCGAGGTCTTCGAAGGTCTCGATGTAGGCTGCCTCGATGACCGGATCAGGGATCGACAGATAGAGGAACTCCTCGTCTTTGCTGGTAAAATTGTCCGGCACGACAAAGAGCAAAACAAAAAGCAGGATAAAAGCGGCTATCAGCTCGACGTAGAAATAAAAGCCGCGCGAGGCGATCAGGAGCTCTTTTGTAAAACTGGACCACAGCTTCATGTCAGACCAGCTCCCTTCCAGTCACCTGGATGAAGATCTCCTCCAGCGTCGCTTCCTTCGTGTGCATGGTGCGGATGCGCTGGCTGGCGATCAGGTCCTGCAGCCGCTGCCTGCCCTGGGCATCGACGGTCGACAGCGTCTCGCTGACCAGCTCGCCGTCGTCGCCATATTCAACGGTCACGAGGCTCTGGCCATGCTGGAGCTTGAGGTTTTTCGGGCTGTCGATCAGCTTGATTTCACCGTCGACGATGAAGGCCACGCGTGAGCACAGTTCGTCGGCGATGTACATGTTGTGCGTCGTCAGGAAAACCGTGACACCTTGCTGGTTTTGCTCGCGGATGATGCCCTTGATGGTCGCCGCGATTGCCGGGTCCAGGCCGGTCGTCGGTTCGTCGAGAAACCACAGCTCGGGATTGTTGAGCATCGAGCGGGCAAAGGTCAGGCGGTGCTTCATGCCCTTGGAAAATTCGCCCGCCCGGATCTGGCCCTTGCCGTCCAGCCCGACCAGCTTAAGCAGTTCATCGGGGTCGCGGGTTGGCACATCGTAGAGCTTGGCAAAAAACTGGAGATTTTCCCGCGCCGTCAGTTTACTGTAGACATTGGACTGCTCGAAAGACATGCCGATCCGGTTGAACATGCTGCTCTTTAAGTCTTTGACATCAAACCCGGCGACCGAGACCTGCCCTTTTTGCAGGCGCAAAAGGCCGGTCAGGATGCCCTGGGTCGTCGACTTGCCGGCACCGGAGGGACCGAGGAATCCGAAAACCTCACCTTTCGGAATCTCGAAACTGACGTCCTTGACGGCATAGACATCGTTTCTGGCATAGGAATGGTAGAGATGCTCAACGCTGATCATACGGTTTGTCCCTCCTGTTCAAGACTCGGTTTGTAGAATGACTGTTTCAGGATATCCATGTAATGATTCATGCTCATGGCTGCCTGGGCTAGATCCAGCGGGCTGTCAGAGCCCATTTGGGCCAGGAGTTCCTCGCCGTATTTCTCCAGCGACCAGCGGACGATGTTGATCGCTTCCGACGTGGTGGCCGGGTCGCGGAATTTGTCGTAGTCCACATTGCGGGTGTAAATGTCCTGGCTGACTTGCTCAAAATCGAGGCCGTAGCCCTTGTAGAACTCGATCATTTCAGCCGCCTTGGCCAGATGCTGGTTGCTCATCACCTTGAGCAGGAAATCGAATAAGTGAGGATAGGCCTGCTGGACTTCCATTTTGATCAGGGCGATCTGCTTCAAGCGCTCAAACAGGTCCGACTCGTTCCAGTCGATGCGGTCCATGACCGCCCGGTACATCTTCTCAATCACAAAACCAACCAACTGCTGGTACAGTTCCTGCTTGCTGCCGAAATAATGGAAAAGCAGGCCCTTGGAAATGCCCGCCTTGGCGACGATGTGGTTGGTCGAGGCTTTTTCGTAGGGGAAACTGGCGAACTCTTCGATCGCCGAATTGAGAATGCGGTCTCTTTTTTCTGGTTCGATACCGGGCATGATCTCCTGCATGGAATCGCCTCGCCGAAGTTTATTGACCCAAACGGTTATTGACCGAACTGGTCAATATCAGGGTAGCACCATTGACCGATGTGGTCAATAGCGATGCCGCGCACAACAATAAGAAAACAGGCCATGCTCCCAGTTAGAGAAAATGGCCTGCTAAAAGTGGGTGCCAGGGCCCGGGAATTTTCATTTGACTTTGACTTTAAGCCATTTTTTCGTGGCGGCCACGGTGGATGAGCCTTCATTGATCGCGACCTGCAGCTCGTAAGTCCCGGCTGGCAGGTCTTTGTCGGCGATTTTCAGATGGAAGTTGCCGTGGCCGTCATCATCGGTTTTAAACAGCACCAATTTGTAGTAGTGAAGTGAGATATTGCGGTCCAGATACGTACCGGTATAGCCGGACAGCTTGCGGACCCAGACGGAGTACTCGGTCTCTTGTTTCAGATCGGCGATCACCCCGCGGATGATCAGGTTGTTGGCGCCTCGAGGGGTGGTTACGGTGATGTGGCCTTTGTAGGGGTTGTCATCGTCCACCTGGTCGGATGTCCCGCCGGTCACGTGATAGACGGGCAGCTTCACATTGAGAACAGCGTGAGCCTTGACTTTGTTCTGCGCTTCATGGGCCTGGGCTGGCTTGGCCATCACCGTGGCCGGAACCAGGATCACGAGCGCCAGGATGAGTGCGAATGAGATCCATTTTTTCATCCCGCATCACACTTCTTTCACGGATGGGACCTGGCACCTCAGGGTATCAATATAATTATAACATGAACAAGAATCGAGCAGATCGATTCTCTGGTGGCTGATGCGATGTTCTCAAACGGGGTCGATGCAGACCTTGTTCTTACCTGTGTGCTTGGCTTCGTATAATTTGATGTCTGCCGCTGATTTCAGTGCTGCAATATCACGAACGGTATCTGGATAAATGGCAACGCCAATGGATACCGTGATTGACAAAAGGGATCCATCGGGTAATGCGATAGACTGTGATTCAACAGAATCCCGGATGCGTTCTGCGACGAGAACGGTTTCGGCTCTTGATGCTTTATTGAGGATGATGGCAAATTCCTCTCCGCCTATGCGTGAGACAAAATCTGTCGTTCTGGAATGAGCCAGCAAGATCCGCCCTAGCTCTTTCAAGACGTAATCACCGGTAGCATGCCCGTACCTGTCATTGATCTGTTTAAAATCATCCACATCAATCATCAGCAAGGAGACGTTATGATTATTTTCAATCGCCTGCGAACGCATCTGGCTGAATGTGAAATCAAATTGCCTGGTATTCTTCAAGCCCGTCAAAAAGTCATGGGACGATTCCTGCTTGAATTGTTTGAGTAACTGATGGGCAGTCACAAGGTAATGGATGAAATAGTAGACTCCGGCCCCGATGATCGCTGAAAATAGATACAAGAACAGCAACAGGTAAACAATCGTCCTTTTGCTGTCCATGATCAGGTACAAAGCGATGCTTCTGATCGCAAGCGCATAGGACAGCATGATGATGCTTTTATGTTTCACAGGCACGTGCGTCAGGGCGATCCAGCCACCGCCCACGCTGACTAGTATGACTCCAATGGATGATATGAAAGACGCCTGGGTGATTCCGTTGAAGGTGAGACGGAAGACCGCTGCTATGAACCCGGAAATGACCGCTGAGACCGGGCCGCCAAAATAGGCGATCGCGATGAGGATCAAGTGGTAGAAATCCGTCACGACCTGGTCCGTGATTCTAAAACCTGTCGCAATCAGGACGCACGAAGCAACACCTCCCGCCAGACCCAACAGGACTTTAACGCGAATTGGAGATTTGAGGCCGAGGTCTGAGTTCTTGAACAACTGACTGATGATGAACAAGAAGGTTACAAGGATCGCCGAATTATTTATCAATTGCTGAAACATCGACCCTATCCTCCATCGCTGACTCGATAACCTCATGACGATCTGGTGGGATTTTTATCTGGGAGGGATTTGACAATATTCACATTATAACATCGTATGCCTAAACCTGTTCACGGATCTTCTCACGCACTTTATCGGATTTCCAGAATGTCTTCCATCGGTTTGAAGACCTTGCTCCTGGGTGCATAGGCCGGCTTGCCAAACGGGATCACACTCAGAAGCTGGTTTTCATCTGCCACACCGAGCGTCTGGCAGATTTCCTTGGCTGCAACAATGGGATCATTCATCCAGCAAGCGCCATACCCTCCGGCATGAATGGTCAAAAGCATGTTCTGGACTGCCGCCCCGACTGACACATCGAATCAGTCTGTTCGTGTTAAAATTATTCCAATACAGGTTGCAAGGCATGGATTTGTTTCAGACAAAGCTTTGGAAATATTTTTGGTGGAGGTGTGCAATGGAATCCATTCTCAAAAACCAGAAGATGTTGGTCAAACTGAGTACCACCGGTGCGGAAGCGATTGAGATTCGCCGTCTGGATCTGGACTGCAATTACCTGTGGGGTGGTGATGCCAAATACTGGGCCAGCCATTCACCGGTCTTGTTTCCGATGGTATGTGCCGCGATGAACGGCGAAATCAAGGTCGACAACCAGAAATACGCACTGATGAACCATGGCTATGCCCGCAAAACCGAATTTGAACTGCTGGAACAAAGTGAGACCACGGCCGTTTATCGCTTGCAGGCTAATGAAAAATCATTGACCATGTACCCTTTCAAGTTCCAGTTCACGATCCAATACTCCCTGGTTGAAAACAGCCTGGAAATTGATTACCAAGTCAAGAATGTGGACGATCGGGATATCTATTTCCAGATAGGCACCCATCCCGGCTTTAATTGTCCGTTGGAGAACGACCTCTCCTTTGAAGACTACTATCTGGAGTTCGACCAGCCGGAGAAACTCGAACGTCATTACATGAATGGCGCAAACGTCCTGATCCCGGACCGCACGACCTTGATTGGCGAAAACGTAAGCCGGTTGCCGATGACCCGCGGCTTGTTTGCGGACGGCGCCCTGGTGTTCCCGCAAATCAAATCCAGCCGCATCTTCCTGAAAAGCGATCAATCACCGCGAGCCGTCGCCGTCTCTTTTGAAAACATGCAACAGTTGGGGATCTGGCAAGCGAAAGATGCGCCATTCGTTTGCATCGAGCCCTGGCATGGTTTGGCTGATGTCGATGGCTATACAGGCGAATTCAAAGACCGCGCCGCTGTGATCAAGCTAGAACCAGGCAAGACTTTCCATAGCAGCATGGTGATCGAAGCGATCTGACTCAAAGTCTGCGACGAACCGCCGGGTCGCGCAAATCAATGGTTGAGCGGACAGCTCAATTCTTGATATTTACGAAAAAAGACACGATTTCTCGTAAAAAAGACACAAAAAAGCACTCTTTCGAGTGCTTTTTGCTTCGTCATCCGACTTTTCGGACAATTTATGGTGGAGCATAGGGGATTCGAACCCCTGACCCCGACACTGCCAGTGTCGTGCGCTCCCAACTGCGCTAATGCCCCGCGGCTTGATTATTCTATTATAGGGGATCGCTGTTTGTCAACAGGTTTTTGACCCGCCAACGAGGGAAATTTTGCACGGATTTCGCTTCGTTTGAAACAGAACCGCTTCCCGGCAAATGAGACAAAGACTGTTTCAAAAGTTATAATAGTTCTTGATAGTTTTAATCAATCAGCCGCAGTATCGGGGCCTTGATCAGATGTTTCCTGCTGCTGTCCGGCCACTCAAGGAAGAGGAGCGACTTGCGATGAAAAACATCCCCTTGTATGAAGTTCGACCGATTCAAGACTTACGCGACATGATCCGTCAGAGTACCCAAATCTATGGGGACATGCCCGTTTTCCTCGTCAAGGATCCGCGGGCCACCGGTCAGCCGGATACTGCTTCGGCCCAGACTGTTCGCTCATCGGATACGCGCTCTGCTCCCTATCTGCCCGTTTCATACAAGAAATTCGCCCGCGATGTCGATGCCCTCGGCACCTGGCTTTTCGCCCAGTCGCTTCAAGGCAGCCGGATCGCCATTCTGGCTGAGACGCGCTATGAATGGTATGTCACCTATCTGGCCACGGTCAATGGCACCGGCATCGTCGTGCCGCTCGACAAGGAACTGCCCCAGACGGAGATAGCCAATCTGCTCAATCGTTCGCAGGCCGATGTGCTGGTCTATGCTTCATCCAAACAAAAGGAAGTCGACGCGATCCGTGACAGCACCACCACGGTGAAACTGTTCATCGCCATGGACCAGCCGACGGTGACGGGCGACCTCTCTTTCTGGGATTGCCTGACCCAGGGCGAAGCTCTACTGGCACAAGGCGCAACTGGTTTCACCACTGCTCCGATCGATCCGGAGGCACTGTCCATCCTGCTGTTCACATCTGGAACGACCGCGCTGTCCAAGGCAGTCATGCTCAACCACCGCAACCTCTGTATCAATCTCCAGGCGATGTGCCAGATGCTCAACATTGTTCCCGATGACGTTTTCCTGTCTGTGTTACCGTTGCACCATACCTATGAGTGCACCTGCGGCTTCCTCTGTCCGGTCTACCGGGGTGCGACGGTCGCTGTTTGCGAGGGCTTGCGCCACATTACGAAAAACATGCAGGAGTCCAAGGTTACCATCATGCTGGCTGTGCCCCTGATGCTCGAGCTGTTCTATAAAAGGATCCTCAAATCGGCCACCTCGGATCCGAAACTGGCAAAAAAATTCCGCCTCGGCCTCAAGATCTCCGGCTTGCTGCGCAAGGTCGGCATCGACAAGCGCAAGAAGCTCTTTGCCAAGGTCCATGATAATTTCGGCGGCCATCTGCGCCTGCTGATTGCAGGCGGCGCCGCAATCGATCCAGCGATCATCGCCGGTTTGCGCGATCTCGGACTCGAGAGCGTCCAGGGCTACGGTCTGACCGAATGTGCCCCGATCCTGGCCCTCAACCGCGACGTCGATTACAAGGACAATGCAGCTGGCCTGCCCTTGCCAGGTGTCGAGATCAAGATCATCGAACCGGACGAAAACGGCATTGGCGAAATTGTTGGCCGCGGCCCCAATGTCATGATGGGCTACTATGAAAACGAAGAGGCGACGAAAGACGCGATCGACGCTGAGGGCTTTTTCCATACCGGCGACCTCGGCTATCTGGACAAAGATGGTTTTGTCATCATCACCGGTCGCAAGAAAAATGTCATCATCGCCAAGAATGGCAAGAACATCTTCCCGGAGGAGATCGAATTCAAGCTCCTGCAAAATGACCTGGTTGCCGAATGCCTGGTCTCCGGCCGCGAGGATGTTGATGGCGAAACCATCGTCCGCGCCGATATCTTCCCCAACGAAGAGAAAGTCCGCGAAGTGTTTGGCGATGTTCCGCTTGACTCCAAGGACGTGCGCGAGGCGATCGACCAGATCATCAGAAGTGTCAACCATGGCATGGTCACCTACAAGTACATCCGGGAATTCGACCTAAGGCCGACGGAGTTTGAGAAGACCAGCTCGAAGAAAATCAAGCGCACGTACAGCAAATAAGTGATTCGCCGCGCAATCGACCGTGTCGTGTGACTTTGGCACAGGAAAGAGACACCCTGCTTGTGGTAGTGTAGGGAAAACTGCCTGACTGATCTTACACACATAGGAGTGAACCATGGTTGACTATTCAAAGAAAATCCGTATTGGCCTGATCGTCGTCATTGTCCTGGCTGTCGTGGCTGTTGGTGCTTACGCCCTGCTGGCCCAGAAAACTCCCAAGGAGGAGGCCGCGTCCGGCCTTGAATCCGCCGTTTACGAAGTGGTCTGGAATGGGACGGACTATGAACATGTTGGTATTGCTGATTTTGCCGCCTACATGAAGGAAACCAAGGAACCGATCCTGATCGATTTCTGGGCCGAGTGGTGTAGCCCCTGTCGCCTGTCCGCGCCGGTGATTGAGGAAATGGCCCAGACGTATGATGGCAAGGCCCGCATTGTTAAGATCAACACCGATTATGCCGGCCCGATTGCTCAGGCCTTTGGTGTCAGCGGTATCCCGCATTTCTCGATCGTCAAGGACAGCACCGTGGTAGATTCCCTGACCGGCTACAGTGAGGAACTGGGCAGCATCCTCGGCGGCAAACTCGACACCGTCCTGGCTGGCTGATTCCAGTTGCCAAAGACAAACTGTCTTGAAGACTGAACGATTTCCTGCTTCATGACACAACTTGTTTGACGGAGGTTTTGGATGTCTTTACTGACGCAAAGAATCGTGGTCTTTGCTCTTGGCATCGTTCTACTGGCAGGCGGGATCATGCGTGGAGATGTGCTCGAGCTCTGGCGCCGGGCGACCCAGCTCTGCCTGGGCTGCATCGGCATTGGCTGAGGAGTCGCGCATGGATCCAGCCAAGGTGAAAATCAAGATTACGTTCCAGCAACGCCTGCCACGCCAGCAAAAACAGCGCAAGTGGTTCCAGGGGCTGTTCATCCTCGGCACCAACAGCTATCTGGCCGGATTTTTCAAGGGTACGATTTATCAAGGTCCCTTGAAAAATGCCTGTTTGCCAGGCCTGAACTGCTACTCCTGCCCGGGATCCCTGGGCTCCTGTCCGCTTGGCGCTTTGCAAGGCTCGATCAGCAACCCGAACCAGCAGATTTCCTTCTATGTCCTCGGCTTCCTGACCCTGGTCGGTGGTCTGGCCGGCAGGGCTGTCTGTGGCTGGGCCTGCCCATTCGGCTGGATTCAGGATTGGCTGCACAAGATTCCAACCCCAAAGTGGAAACCCGAACACAAGGAACTCCTGCACAAGCTGCTTTTACAGCTCAAATACCTCATTCTTCTACTCTTCGTCGTTCTGTTGCCTTTCCTGCCAACTGTGACCGGCCAATATGGCGACGTTTATTTCTGCAAATACATCTGCCCCTCTGGCACCTTGTTTGCCGGGATCCCGCTGCTCTCGGTCAACGACCAGTTACGGCCTCTGGCCGGCTGGCTGTTTAGCTGGAAAGGCTTGCTCCTATTCATCTTCCTGAGCTTATCGGTCCAGATATCTCGCCCTTTTTGCCGCTATGTCTGCCCGCTCGGCGCCATCTATGGCTTTTTCAACCGCATCAGCCTCTACCGCGTCCGCGTCAACCTCGACGCCTGCACCAGCTGCGGCAACTGCACCCGCCAGTGTCCGATGGCCGTGACCGTTCCGTTGGATCCCAACTCGGCCGAATGCATACGCTGCGGCGAATGTGCGGCCGTTTGCCCGACCCATGCGATTAAGGTCGGCTTTGGGCCTTTGAAAGAAGTGGAGGCAAAACATGTCGATCAATCCGGAGAGACTGGTTGAATCCAAACTTCCCTGGGTGACGTATCGGACTTTGTGTGACCTTGTCGGGTTGCCAGAGTCTGATCCTGCAGTCCTGAAAGCCAAGGATGACATGATCCGTCACCCGCTGGTTGCCGGGTTGATCGCTGAGCTTGCCGACTGGCCAGGCATTGTCCTCAACAGCCATAAAAGCGCCGGCCAGCTTTATCACAAACTGGCTTTTCTCGCTGACCTCGGACTGGTGTCCGGCGATGCCGATTTTACCGGTTTAATCAAACATCTGGAAGCACAGCGCGATCCCCAAGGCTTGTTCCTATTACCAACCCAGATCCCCGTCCATTTTGGCGGCAGCGGTCAGGAAGCCTGGGCTTGGGCTTTGTGCGATGCCCCTCTGATCCTGTATTCAGTGGTCAAAATGAATCTTCTTTCCGACCGTATCGATGCTGCTGTCCAGTATTTGATGAGTCTGGGGCGGGACACTGGCTGGCTGTGTACGGTGTCGCCTGAACTGGGCTCGTTTCGTGGCCCTGGTCGCAAGGATGACCCCTGTCCGTATGCGACGCTGATCATGCTTCAGTTGCTGGCCTTAAAGCCTGCCTGGAGGGATTCGGATGTGGCTCGGGCTGGGGTGGAAACGCTGCTTGGACTATGGGAAAATAGCCAGGCCAAGCACCCTTACCTGTTTTACATGGGAACAGATTTTCGCAAGCTCAAAGCGCCTTTCATCTGGTATGACATCTTGCACGTGCTAGATGTCCTGTCACAATTTCCTCCCACACTGCGCGATCCGCGACTTCAGGAGATGATGGCTGTTGTCCAGGCCCAGGCAGATGCCGAAGGCTGGTATACGCCTCAATCCGTCTGGAAAGCTTGGGCCGGCTGGGATTTTGGCCAGAAAAAAATCCCTTCGCCCTGGTTGACCTTCCTGATCAACCGCATCGAAAAGCGTCTGGAAGGAGGGACCGGTTTTGGGCAATGAAACTTGGTCTGCCGAAGTCCGCGCCTGGCTGACAGACATTTCCTGGACGAAAAATTTTGCCCTGGCCGAGCAGAATGTCGCGTCTGACCCTGCACGGATCCGGGACTTGCTTGATTTCATCCGGACAGATCGGGGCAGTACGAAATTCACGGCGGAGAAAATCCTGCGCAATCTGAGCGAAAGTCACCCAGCTTTGCTCTATCCGTATTTTGATACCATCGTACCTTGGCTGGACAGCCCCAACGCGTTCATCCAGTGGGGCGGTATTTTCATTTTGGGCAACTTGGCCCGTGTCGACTGTGAACAGAAATTCCCCGCGATATTCGAGCACTTTTTTGCCCTGCTCAACGCACCTGCGATGATCACGGCAGGCAATGTAGCTGCCACCGCTCCCCGGATTATCCGGCAGTATCCGGAATGGGAGCCCGAGATCACCCGTCGTCTGCTGGCGGTGACAGCCAACACCTATTATCGCAAGGACCAGCCATCTCCCGAATGCAAGAACATCCTGCTCGGGCATGTGCTTGATAGCCTGGATGGGTATTACGATCAGGCAAAAGCTCAGGACCAGATCCTGGATTTCGCCCAGTCGCTGACCAATAATAGCCGTGCTGCCGTCGCCCGCAAGGCCCGGAAATTTCTCGAAAAGCACTAGCGGTGACATGCTGGCCGAATCCCTGCTGGCTGGCAAGTTCAGCTGGGAACCATCTGTAGAGGAGGTCTGACCCATGAGTTTGAAACAGGAACGGTTTGGCTTTGACAAGCAGGGCAACGCAGTCACTCGATTTATTCTTATGAATGCCACCGGCTGCCGGGCCAGTCTTCTGGACTTTGGTGCGACGATCCAGAGCCTGTGGGTGCCAGATCGCACGGGCGAGCTGGCTGACGTCGTGCTGGGCTATCCGGATATGACCGGTTACCTCAGTGCTACCAATCCTCGTCATGGGGCGACGATCGGTCGAGTTGCGAATCGCATTTCCCAAGGCCGTTTCACCCTCGATGGCCAGATTATCGAACTAGCCAAGAATAAAGATCCCAATCACATGCACGGCGGTTTTGTCAGCTTTGACAAGAAGCTCTGGCAAGCCTCAGCTTTGTCAGACGGTGATGAACCAGCGGTCCGTTTCACCCTGGTCAGCGAAGACGGGGAGGAAGGGTACCCCGGCAGGCTCACGACTCACCTGACTTATACTCTGACCGCTGACAATGCCTTGCGCCTGGATTACGAAGCAGTCAGCGACCGCACGACGATCATCAACCTGACCAATCACGTCTATTTCAATCTGCGTGGCCATGCTGCGGGGAAGATCGACGATCAACTCCTGACCATTCACGCCGACCAGGTCACGGCGATCGACGAAACCTGCTATCCGACCGGGGAGATCCGCGCGGTGATTGGCACCGCCCTCGATTTCACCCAGCCCAAGCCAATCGGACAGGGCATCGACAGCCCGGAGGCCCAGATAGCCTACGCTCGCGGCTATGATCACAACTATGTTTTGCGTGGTTACCGGGGACGACAGACTGAGCCGAATCCATTTGCCTGCGCACTGGTTGAAGATCCACAGTCTGGCCGGACATTGACGGTCGAGACGACCTCGCCCGGGATTCAGTTCTACACCGCCAATAACATGCGCACCGGTGAATCTGGCAAGGACAGTGCTCAGTACCAGGTGCGCGGCTCATATTGCCTTGAAACACAGTACTTTCCGGACACCGTTCATCACGACAATTTTCCCAGTATCGTGTATGAGGCAGGTGAGATCTTCCGGCATACGACGGTTTACCAGTTCGGGGTCACCCAAACCACATAAATCGCTCCAGATCCACCATCCCGTCCGGGAGGAACTCGACGCCTTCCATTTCCAGATGCATGCGCTGCGAATCACGCCCCAACGGCTCGAAGGCATCGGATAGACCGCCGAACCGATTGACGACCCGGTGGCAGGGCACATCGTCGTAGGGGCAGCTGTTCATGGCGAAACCGACCACGCGTGACAGGCGCGGATTGCCGGCCAAACGAGCCAGCTGGCCGTACGTCGTGACGCGACCGCAAGGAATCCGCCGGGCGATGGCATAGATTGTCTCAAAAGTGCTCGTCATTGAAGTTCATCCAGAAAAAAGGCCACGCCCAGAAGCAGGACGTGGCAGCTGAAGTTTACTTGTACCGCTCCGGATCAAAGTCCCAAGCGGCCTTGTAGATGGCGAGGATGTCAGCATCCCGAAGGGGCAGGAATTGGCCGCACGTGCCGTCTGGGTTGCGCTTGACGCGACCCGCCAGAGCAGGCAGGTCTTCCTTCGGAATGCCAAGTTCCCTGAGATTAGGCTTCAACCCCCAGCTGGAGAACAGGCGCGACAGGGCCAGGGCACCGGCACGTGCGGTCCGGGCCGGATCGGCAAAGTCGAGCGGCAAGCCGAGGACACGTTCGGCGAACTGTGCGATGCGCAGGGTGCGATGGGGCAGGTGATGGAGGAGCCAGGCCGGGTACATCGCCGCCAGGCCGGCCCCGTGGGCGGTGTTGTAATTGCCGCTCAGCTCGTGCTCGAGAGCATGGGCGCTCCAGTCTTCCTTGCGCCCCATGCCCAAAAGGCCGACATGGGCGATGGTGGAAGCGAAGAACAGGTTGGCACGCGGTTCATAGTCCGAGAGATTGGCCAATGCCAGAGGCGCTTGCTCGATGATCGAGCGCATCGCGCCTTCGCAGAGGTGGTCGGTCAGGCTGACGTCTGGCGTGGTGGTGAAGTAGCGTTCCATGATGTGGGCCAGCATGTCGGCCGCACCGTAGGCGACTTGCTCGCGCGGCAGGGTGAAGGTCAGCTCCGGATTGATGATTGAGAAGTCCGGCCGGTTGAGATCGCTCCGCAGGCCGCGCTTCAGCGGTTCGTTAGCCCGCTTGATCACGCTGCTGTTGCTGGCTTCGGAGCCGGTGGCCATCAGGGTGATTACCGTGCCCAGGCCGAGCCGGCGTTCCGGCTTGCGCTTGCCTACGTAGAAATCCCAGAAGTCGCCGTCATGACAGGCCCCGATGGCAATCGCTTTGGCTGAGTCGAGCACGCTGCCACCGCCGACGGCGAGGACATAGTCGATCCCCTCTCGCTTACATAGCTCGATTCCTTCGTAGACCAGCGTGTCGCGCGGATTGGCGACCACGCCGCCCAGTTCGATCCATTCCAGCTGGTGCTGGCGCAGTGAATCCTGCACCCGGCCTAATAGGCCGCTCTTGATCGCCGAACCGGAGCCGTAATGGAGCAGAATCCTTTTCGCGCCGTAGAAAGCGGCCCACTGGCCGGCTTCTGTTTCCTTGCCGCGGCCTACGATCAGGCGAGTTGGGCTGTAGTATTCAAAATCGAGCATGGGACACCTCCTGGAAAGGGCTGGCCGGAGCGGGCACTCGGGCCATGTGGTTCGGCTAGGATCTGGAGCCCGTTACTTTTTCGGTTTGAAGCTGTCCTTCAACGAGACCGAGCGGTTGAAGACCAGATGTCCTGGCTGGCTGTCGCCACTGTCGAGGCAGAAATAGCCCAGACGCAGGAACTGGAAACTGGCTGGAACCTGGTAACTCGCCAGGGAAGCTTCGACCCGGGCGTCCGGCAGGACCTCGAGCGAGGCTGGGTTGATGCAGTCGAGGAAATTGCGGTCAGCGGCGTCCGGATCAGCGACTGAGAAGAGATTGTCGTAGAGGCGGACTTCGGCAGGCAGGGCGGTCTGGCTGTCGACCCAGTGGATCGTGCCCTTGACCTTGCGGCCGTCCGGGGTGTTGCCGCCGCGGGTGTCCGGATCGTAGGTGGCATGGACCGCGACGACCTGGCCGTTTTCATCCTTGTCACAACCGGTGCAGCGCACAACATAGGCCGCCTTGAGCCGGACTTCGTTGCCGGGGAAGAGCCGGAAGTAGCCTTTGACCGGGTTTTCCAGGAAATCATCGACTTCAATCCAGAGCTCGCGCGAGAAGGAGACCTCGCGGGTCCCGGCGGACGGGTCTTCCGGATTGTTTTCGACGACAAAAATCTCAGTCTGGTCCACCGGATAATTGTCAATCACGAGTTTGACCGGCCGCAGGACAGCCATGACGCGAGTGGCGGTGGTGTTGAGGTCCTCGCGCAGGCAATGCTCGAGGAAGCTGTATTCGACCGTGCTGTTGACCTTGGAGACACCGATCCGTTCGCAGAAATTGCGGATGCTTTTGGGCGTATAGCCACGGCGACGCAGGCCGCCCAGGGTGGGCAGGCGCGGGTCGTCCCAGCCGGAAACCAGCTGATTCTCCACTAGGTGGCGCAGTTTGCGTTTGCTCATCACGGTGTGGTTGATGCCAAGGCGGGCGAACTCGATCTGGCGCGGTTTGCTCGGCAGGTCACAGTTGTTGACGACCCAGTCGTAGAGTGGGCGGTGGTCCTCGAACTCGAGCGAGCAGAGTGAATGCGTGATATTCTCCAGGGCATCTTCGATCGGATGGGCATAGTCATACATCGGGTAGATGCACCAGGTGTCGCCGGTGCGGTGGTGATGGGCGCGCAGGATGCGGTAGAGGACCGGATCGCGCATGTTCATGTTGCCGGAGGTCATGTCGATCTTGGCGCGCAAGACCATCGAGCCGTCGGCGAATTCGCCAGCCTTCATGCGGGCGAACAGGTCGAGCGATTCCTCGGGGCTGCGGTCGCGCCAGGGGCTCGGCGTTCCGGAACTGGTCAGGGTGCCGCGGCTCTCGCGCATCTGTTCCGGCGTCTGCTCGCAGACATAGGCCAGGCTTTTTTTGATCAAGTCGCAGGCGAGCTCATACATTCTCGGGAAATAGTCCGAGGCAAAGTAGAAGCGGTCGCCCCAGTCGTAGCCGAGCCAGTGGATATCCTCCTGGATCGCCTCGACGTATTCGACATCTTCCTTGCTTGGATTGGTGTCATCCATGCGCAGGTTGCAGACACCACTATATTTCTCGGCAGTGCCGAAGTCGATCACAATTGCCTTGGCATGGCCGATGTGCAGGTAGCCATTCGGCTCGGGTGGGAAGCGGGTGTGCACGGTCATGCCGGCAAACCGGCCACCCGCGGCGATGTCTTCTTCGACAAACTCGTGGATGAAATGCTTGGATTCGACAGCTGCGTCATCGCTGGCAGCTTCGGCAGCCGGGTTGAGATTTTCGAGGTCAGCCATATCAGTTTCCCTCCAGTTTCTTAAGTGCAATGGCCAGGCGGGCCAGCGATTCGTCGCGGCCGAGGATGCTAAGGATCTCGATCGCGCCGCCGGGCGTGACTTCCTGGCCGGAAATGGCGATGCGGACCGGCCACATGACCTGGCCATTTTTCAGGCCTTTTTCAGCGGCAAAACCGATCAGCAGGTCATGCAAAGGCTGGCGTTCCCAGTTCGGCAGCGCCTCAAGAGCAGAGACAACCTGGGGCAGGACCTGGGCTGCCAGGGCTGGATCGGTCTTGCTCTTCTTGTTGCTGAACAGATCTGTCGAGTAGTCCTGGCGCTGGCTGAGGAAGACGACCATGTCCGCGACCTGAGTCAGGCGGGTGACGCGCGGCTGCAGGATCTCGGCCAGCAGGGCGGCGTCATAGTTTCGGCCGGCAAAGACGCGGTCGAGCTCGGGGCGGATCAGGCTGAGGAAATCAGCTGAGGCCATTTTGCGGATGTATTCGGCATTGAACCAGGTCAGCTTGTCATAGTCGAAGACCGACGGTGACTTGCTGATCCCGTCGATGGCAAAGGCCTGGCAGAGCTCGGCCAGGGTGAAAAGCTCGGTGTTGTCCTTGGGGCACCAGCCGAGCAAGGCGATGTAGTTGACGATCGCCTCAGGTAGGTAGCCATCGGACACGAGGTCGGCAAAGCTGGTCGCACCGTGGCGCTTGGAGAGCTTTTTGCCGTCCTTGCCGAGGATCAGGGGCAAGTGGACGTAAGTCGGGATCTCCCAGCCAAAGGCATCGTAGAGCAGGTTGTATTTGGGCGTCGAGGAGAGGTATTCCGAGCCGCGCACGACATGGGTGATCGCCATGTCATGATCGTCGATCACGTTGGCAAAGTTATAGGTTGGGTAGCCATCGGATTTCAAGAGGACTTGGTCCTCGAGCTCGCTGTTTTCGACCGAGATCTCACCATAGACGGCATCCTGGAAGGTCGTCGTGCCGGACAGGGGCATTTTCTGGCGGATGACTGACGGCATGCCAGCAGCCAGGTTGGCCTGTACGACTTCGGCCGGCAGGTTGCGGCAATGGCGGTCATAGCCACCGGCAAAATTACCTGCCGCTTCAGCGGCGGCGCGCACGCCCTCGAGGCGCTCCTTGCTGCAGAAGCAATGGTAGGCTTTGCCTTCGGCGACGAGTTGCTCGGCATGGGGGCGGTACAGGTGCAGCCGCTCACTCTGGACATAGGGGCCGTGTGGGCCGCCGACATCCGGTCCTTCGTCGTGGGTCATGCCGACCTCGCGCAGGGTGTGGTAGATCAGGTCCAGTGCGCCCTCGACCTGGCGTTCCTGGTCGGTGTCTTCGATGCGCAGGATGAACGAGCCACCGAGCGACCGGGCGATCAGGTATTCATACAAGGCTGTGCGGAGATTGCCGACATGCATCATGCCGGTCGGGCTGGGCGCATAACGGGTGCGGACGGTGGGTGTCGTCATGGAAAACCTCTTTGACCGGTGCCTCTCGCTTCACGAAAAGCTTTTGACTTGTTCACCGGATGTTCACGGGATGGGTCTAATCTTTAACGCATAATATGATACCATAGGATGCACACTTTGACACTTTGGAAAAGAGGTAACAGATGTTCGGATATGTCCGGCCGTACAAGCCGGAATTGCTCGTCAAAGAACTGACGCGCTACCAGTCGGTCTACTGCGGGATCTGCAAACAGATCGGCCGCGACTATGGCCAGTTGCCGCGCCTGGCCCTGGGGTATGACTTGACTTTGTTTGCGGTCCTATTGCTGTCTTTGACCCCGGATCAGCCGCCGGAGGAAATGGCTGGCTGCATCTCCAACCCACTCAAGAAACGTCCGATGCTCAAGGGCGGTGAGATCATCTGCCTGGCAGCCGGGCTGACCATATTACTGGCCTATCACAAGGCCGCTGACAATGCCCGCGACGAGCATCCGGTCCTGGGCCGCTCGGTCCAGCTGGCCCTAGCCCGGGCCTACCGCAAGGCTACCCGCCGCTATCCAGCCTATGAGCAGGCGATCCATGACCATCTCGGCCAGCTGCACGAGCTGGAAAAAGGCCCGCCTGACTTGACGGCCGCGGATCACTTTGGCCGCTTGCTGGAATCCTTCCTGGCCCAGGCAGCCCCCCTGGCCAGTCCTGAACCGGCCATTCAGGCTGGCCTTTCACGCTTTGGCTATCACCTGGGCAGCTGGATCTACCTGCTCGATGCAATTGACGACCGGGAAAACGACTGTAATAATGGCAGTTGGAACCCTTTTTCCGCCATGGAACCAGGACTTGCCCAGGAAAAGGCCCGCGAATTGCTGGAACAGCACGAAATTGAAATGGACCGGGTCGCCGCCCTGCTCCCTTATGACCGCGATGCCGGTCTGATGGGCAATATCGTCACAGTTGGCTTGCTGGCAGCCCGGGACACGATCCTCAGCGGCCGCCGCCTCGGCAAGATCTAGCCCGCACTGGCACGAGAATCAAGGAGAATCCCATCGATGGCAAAAAATCCCTATGAAGTCCTTGGTGTCCGGGTGGGCGCCTCCCAGGAGGATATCAAGAAAGCGTACCGGGCCCTGGTCAAAAAGTACCATCCCGACAATTACCAGGACCATCCGCTGGCAGACTTGGCCAAGGAAAAAATGCAGGAGATCAATGCAGCCTACGATCAGCTGACCTCCGGCAGCACCCAGGCAGGAAGCGGTTCATCGTCCTATCATTCAGCCGGCTCGTCCTCCCAGCAACAATCTGCCCAGCAGCAATGGCAACAGTGGCAGCAACAACAACAGCAGCAATGGCAGCAACAGCAGCGTCCCTACGGCAACCAGAGTCCCTATTACCGCCAGTCCAATGCGGATGTCTGCAACACGCTGGGCTGCCTGTGCTGTGCCGACTCCTGCTGCGAGTGTTGCGGTTCAGACCTGATTTCCTGCTGCTGATATGCGGCGGAATTCATGAGCGCAACGACTCGGGCTATCACCCTGGGCGGATTGCTTTCTGCCCTGTCGTTGCTGTTTCTGGTCATCGGGGCGATTTCCCCGACGGCTGACTTGTCCCTGTATGCCCTGAGTTCCTTGCCGGTTGCCGTTGCCGTGATTGAACTGGGCTGGCGCCGGGCTTTTCTTGTCTATCTGAGTGTCAGCCTGATCGGCCTGGCCTGGCCTGGTCTTGCCTTTACCTATCTTTTCTGTTTCTTTTTTGGCCTTTTCCCCATTTTCAAAGCTTCTTTTGAATCCAGGCTGAACGTTCCCCTGGCTACCCTGGCCAAGCAAATGGTCGCCAATATCCAAGTCATCTCCGCGACCTGGCTCTTTGCCCGCGAGTTGATCCTGGCTCAGGCGGCCGTCTGGGGCTGGTGGTACATTCCGGTTCTCGTTGTTGCTCTCCAAGTTGTTATCATTGTCTACGATTATGCGCTGGGGCTTTTGATCACCTTTTACATGGACCGTCTGGCCCGACATCTCAGAAACAGGAGAAATTTGTAAAGTTTGTGGCCTTTCCCGCTTTGCATATGGGAATTAATCAATTATGATTAGTAATCATATCAAGTGCACGGGCACGCAATGGTCAAACAACTGGCATCATCAGGTCTATCAGCAGGAGCGTTCATGGATAATCTGACACTGGCAGCAGCAAATGCATTCATTCAACTCTTTCATGCGGTCAATTTGCTGCTTGTTTCTGCCCAGCGCAAATCGAAGCCCCTGAGATTCATCAGCCTGGGGTATTTCATTCTGGCCAGCGCATTTTTTGTCGTTTTCATCTTCAGCCAAGCGCCAACTGAAATTCTAGCTTTGACGTTCAATTTGTCATTCAGCCTGTTTTTTTTCATGTATTTCGCCGGCATCCGGTCGTTTTGCGGATTCAAGGCCTGGCCTGTCAAATATTCCCTGCTGCTGACCCTGGGTTACTTGTTCCTGACTTTAGTGATCATCCTGGTGCCCACTTCATTTCCGCGCATCGCCATCACATCCCTGCTGGTTGTTTATCTGTTCGGGGATTTGCTGGTTTCAATCTGGTCGTCCTTGAAACGTCTGCCCTTGGTTGAAAGATCCCTCTCCCTGATCGCAATAATCGGATACCCAGGCTATCTGCTGGCCCGCCTGATGGTCATTTACCGAGATTCGTACGCCAGCAAATTCATGACCGATGCCAGTGCAGAATCCACTGTGACCCAGCTTTTCATGATGGTCAATTTCAGCGTCCTGGCTTCTGTTGCCCATCACATTGACAACCGGATCTTCATGTCGGACCTGCAGCACAAAAACCAGCTGCTGGAAGAACAGTCCATCACGGACCAACTGACCGGGCTTTACAATCGGCGCTATCTCGAACAGATGGTGGGCCAGGAAATCGTCCGCAGCCGCAACGACCAGTTGAATCAGTATGTCCGTCAACCGGTTTCCCTGATCCTGCTGGACATCGATGCCTTTACCTCGATTACCGACCGCCATGGCATCCACAAAGGCAACCAGGTGATCAGGGAAATGGCCGACTTGGTTCAGAGTGCCGTCCAGAAACAGGACATTGTGATCCGGCTGGATGCATCGAAGTTTCTGCTCATCCTGCTGGAAAAGAGCAAACACGAGGCCTTGGTTGTTGCCGAAAATCTGCGTCACCAGATTGAGACAATGCCCGAGCCGCTGGTCTGCCTGTATACCGCCAGTCTTGGGGTCGCTGAACATGAAACAGGGGAGAGCTTCGAACACTGGCTGGACCGGGCAACGCTTGCACTAAACAAGGCCAAAGAGAACGGCAGGAACCGGGTGGTTTCTGCCGCTTGAGTTTGAGCGTGGGATAGCCCGTCGGGGTCAGGACAGCAGACGTTTTTCGCCTTCGATGGCTTTGAGCGGGGCTATGTTCTGGGTGACTTCCAGCGTGCCGAGGTAGCGTCCATCTACTCCCCGCACGGCAAAGTAGCGGATCAGGACAAACATGCCTTTCATCTCAATCCAGAAATCTTCGGAATCCTTGAGGCAGGCCTTGAAATCGCTGACCAGCTTTTCGACGACATGGACACTCTGCGGCGGATGACAATTGTTGACATGGCGGCCGATGACTGTTTTGGGCCGGGGGAAGACGCGTTCATCTGCCCGTGAAAAATAGCGGACGATGTCATTTTCATCAACAAAGGTGATGTCGATCGGCAGTTTGTCGAGCAGGGCTGACAGCTGGTCGAGGCGCAGGACACCCGTGTCAAAACGGATCAAACCGTCTGCCGGAGCTGCAGTTGCGGCCGTCGCACTGGCTTTGTCGCCCGACTGACCCATCAGGTGCTGCATATGGGCATCGGCTTCGAGTTTATGGCGCTTGGGGGTCCAGGGTCCGTCTGGTTCGACCAGGCAATAGCCGATTTCGGCACTTTCCCGGGCGATCGCCAGCCACTCGTCTTCAGTCAGCAATTCAGCCAGCATCGGCACCAGGATGTTTTCTTCTTTGAAGAACATTTCGGAAATTTTCTTGTACAAGTCATTCAAGGCTGAAACGACACCGGGGTCACGCTCCATGACTTGGCGGCGGCAGGCTTTGATGGCGCCACGAATCTCGTCGTCGACCCCCCACATGACCTTAGGCGGGGCTTCGCGGCCATACTTTTCCAGATACGGGAAGATCAGCATTTCCTTGCGGCCATAATGCTTGTCGATATCATACAGAAGACCGAGTGAAGCGGCCAGCGCATCACCGCCGGCTGCCGGATCCTCGGCATAAGCCCGGGTCTGGGGCTCGAGGGTGGACTTGATCAGGCTGGACAGTGCCTCGTTCTCCCGGATCAGCGTCCGGACCGGATGGCCGGGAATTTCATCCAGGTCACGATCGTCTGGTTCTTCGAGCTGATCCCGGAAAACATCCGCATGGACATCGCACAACCGCTGGATCTCTGCCACCGGCATGCCTTCCGCAACCAGCTCCCCTTCCAGGCGGGCAATCTCATCGCCGCTGATTCCCTCGGAAATCCTGGCAAAAGCCGCCTTGGCGTCGGCAACAGGCGCACCACCATGCAGCATCCGGATGACCGACTTCAGCCCCTCCCGCCGCTCCTGATCACTTAAAACTTCACGGTTATTGATAAACTCACTCATGAAACCTCCTTGATTTGGGACCCCGTCCCTTTTTTGCTACCCGGTCCGATTTGTCGCAGAAAATTGGCAAAATGGACATAATTTAGCTGCAATAGTTCCGAAACTGGCCGAAAAAGGGACCACGTCCCTTTTTCGGCACAGTTCAAGACTACTCGCTTTTTCGGCACGCGGCCGTAGCCTGTGCTACGCTCGGCGAACAGGTGATTGTGCGTTGGGCTTATTTGGTCAGAGAGGTGTCAACGGCGGCTGCGGATCTCGAAGAGGATCAGGAAGGTAAGCTTGATGAGCCGGGTCATGTTGGAGAGGACTTTGGCAGCCAGGACGATGATCAGGAGGATCAGGGCTATGAGCAGGACGATGGTCAGGTTCGGATTGCCCTGCAATTGCTTGAGGGCCCGGTCGATCAAGGTAACACTGGAGAGGATCTGGCGGTCTGGACCGACATCGACGGCGATGGTCGTACCATCGAGCAGTTTGAAAATAGCCTGGCCAATAACTGCACCACTGAGGATTGGCCGGGTAAAGGGTCCAAAGGACTGGTACTGGACTGCACTGTCCAGATAGTCCTGGTTTTTCGGCCGCACATAGGTGATCGTTTTCAGGTAGACGAGGCCAAATGCCTCGCCATCGACAGTTTGTTCCTGCCCGCCGAAGAAGTGGTCACCTGCCTCGACGAGGGTTGCGACTTCAAAAGAGTCACCCACGGCATTATAGAGTGCAACCGTGTCGTCAATGGCTTCCGTCGCTCTGCCACCATGGATGAGCGTGATGATCGAAATACCATTCACGGTGCCGAACGTCACCGTCGCCGCATTGGACTTGTTGCTGAAAAAGGCTCCAGTGACCCGGTCTTCGGACAGGGTCCACAGTGTTTCCAGCTGATGATGCAAGGAAACAACCGTCGGACCAGGTAAAACCAGGTATTCATTCTGGCGGGTCAGGGCAGAAGACAAGGTCTTGTTCTGGCTGGCAGCCTTGACCAGTCGAGCCAGATCACGCAGTGTCGTCGAGGCCGGAGCTATCTCCTGCCCATTGGTGTCAGCCGGATCAACGCCATTACTGTCTGCCGGAATCGTCCGGCCGGTGCTGCTGGCAAATGTCGTCTCCAGCATGTCGAGGCTTTGCGCCTTACTGTTCATCAGCTGGATGAATTTACTTTCTTCACCACTGATTTGTTCGGCCAGGGCCACGGCCGCCGCATCAGAATCATAAAAGACAAGGCGCAGGAGCAGATATTCAAAACTGTATTTTTCGCCCGTTTTCAGTGCCGGCTGCCCTTTGCTCACGGCGAGATCTGCCATGTCGGCTGTCACACTGCTGATGGTGATCATCGTTTCCGGCTTGAGTTGCTCAGAGGCAATCAGGGCGGTCATCAATTTGGCAGAGACCGGACTATCCAGGGCAATCTCGCTGTTTTGCTCAAACATGATACGGGAGCGGTTGGACTCCAGGACCAGCATGGCCGTTCCACTGACTGTGACAGGAGGGGTTGCCAGGTTGGCGACCGGAACATCAAGGTCCACCGCTTGATCCGGGTTAACAGATACCGGCAAGACAGCCGCTGCGACTGCATCAGGCTCGCTGACAAGAGAGGCGATATGAAAGGCTGGTCCGCAAAAAATGACAAAAAACAAAACCAGCAGGCAGGTGACAGCCCTGATTCCATTTTTCCGGGCTTTTTTCCTGCCCTGGACTTTTCCCCGTGCCTTAACCGATGCCATCCGCTACTCCAGTCAATCCTACTGGGCAAAATTGACAAAACAGACACTTGATAGGGCCGTAGGTTACTGATCGTAAACACCAGGCAAGCATCTTGCCCAAATCTTATCATAGGCCATCAACAGTGGCAAAACTGTTTTTCGGGCGCTTGAGAGGTCCCTTTTGTCACCGTTTGTGAATCAATTGTTCAAATATCTGTCCATCTGACCGGTAAAAAATAGGCAATTCCACGTTTCTTGTCATTTTTGGTCTAAAAGGCGATGTTTTCCTTGCAAAAAACGACAAGTGTTTCCTATAATTGTTTCATCATTTTGATAGAAAACATCAGCGGTGCGCACCATTTGTCAACTTTGCCGACCGCTTGGCATTTCACCGGAGGATTCATGAAACCCGATTTGACAGACCTTTCACCTTTGGCCAAAGTCCTACCTGCTGACCAGCTCGTTTCCCTGCCTGGCGGCCCAGTCGAAATCCGGATGACGGTTGATCCTGTCAGCACCACCGCTGCGATCGAAGATACCCACGAACGGTACGAATTCCTGATCCCCCTGTCCGTCCTGACCCATCTCTACATCGAAAAGCGCATCATCGAATGCCGCCCGGGCCAGCTGTTGATCATCAAGCCGCACACGCGCCATGGTGCCGCACGCGGTATCCAGCAGGGCAGCTTCATTTCGGTCTTCTTCCAGGCCGACTACCTGGACCACCTGACCCGCGATATTCTCGGCCCTTCGTCAGCGCCTTTTTTGTGTGAACAATGCCTGCTCCATTCCGAAGTCCAGGCCGTTCTCTCAACCCTGATCACCGAATTGCGCGAAAGCCGCATCGGCCGCGACCGTATCGTCACGAGCCTGACCGAACAGCTCGCGATCCAGCTGATTCGCCATTACCACATCAGCCAGATCGAGGAGTCACGCTTGTTTGACAAGCCCCTGACCGAAAGCCAGTCACGTTTCCAGCCGGTTCTCGAGTACATGCATGAAAACCTCGAAGAGAAGCTGACCATCGAACGCCTGGCAGAGCTAGCCCGTATGAACCGCTTCCATTTCATCCGTGCCTTCAAGCATGCTTTCGGCCAGAGCCCATATGATTTCCTGACTGATCTTCGGATCACCCAGGCCAAGCGCTTGCTTGTCCACACCCGCCTCTCCGCCAACGAAATCGGCAACCAGTGCGGCTTTTTCTCCGCCAGCCGCTTTTCCGCCGCCTTCCGCCAGAACACCGGCATGACGCCGAGCGCCTACCGCACCAAAGTGCTGAGCGAACAACGTTCCCTCGACCGCTTCTCGGAACCGGTCCAGACACCCTACTACGCCGACTACGCCGAACTGGCCCAGTAAGCAGGGCTTTCAAACAGGAGATAGAACAAAGGGAGTGTGCACGGTTGCGTGCGCCTCCCTTTTTATTCTTACCCTTGACTTTATCCACCCAGCGCAGTAACATTCTGGTAAATCATACTGGATTACTTGGAATATGCGCGGAGGCGATGTACATGAGCAAACCGGATCCTAGTAAATATTCATTTGACACCCTGGCCATCCATGCAGGCCAGGAACCGGATCCGACGACCGGGTCCCGGGCCGTACCGATCTACCAGACGACGTCCTATGTCTTTGAAGATACGCAGCATGGTGCAGACCTTTTCAGCCTGGCCCGGTCGGGTAACATTTACACGCGCATCATGAATCCGACCACCGCTGTCCTGGAGGAGCGCATCGCCGCCCTCGAAGGAGGCGTCGGTGCCTTGGCTGTGGCATCCGGCTCGGCCGCCATCACCTATGCGATCATGAATTTGGCCGCTGCGGGTGACCAGATCGTTGCTGCTTCAACGCTCTACGGCGGCACCCTGAACCTGCTGCGTAACACATTGCCGCATTATGGCATCACGACCGTTTTTGCTGATCCGGATGATCTGGACTCCTTTGCCAGGGCGACCACGGAGCACACCAAGGCCTGGTACGTGGAATCGATCGGCAATCCCAACGGCAATCTGGTCGATCTGGCAAAAATGGCGGAAATGGCCCATGCCCAGTGTGTCCCACTGATCGTGGACAACACCTTTGGCACACCGTACCTGATCCGGCCGATCGAACATGGCGCAGACATAGTTGTTCATTCGACAACCAAATACATCGGCGGGCATGGTACATCGTTGGGCGGTGTGGTTGTTGACGCCGGACGTTTCGATTTCAATTCGCCAAAGTTCCCGCTGCTGTCCCAGCCCGACCCCGGGTATCATGGCTTGGCCTATGCCCGCGACCTGGGCAACATGGCCTACATCCTGCGCATGCGTGTGTCCCTGCTCAGGGATACTGGCGCTGCCATCAGCCCATTCAATGCCTGGCTTTTCATCCAGGGCCTGGAAACGCTCTCCTTGCGCATGGACCGCCATGTCGAAAATGCCAGGAAAGTGGCTGAATACCTGGCCAGACATTCGAAAGTCAGATGGGTCAATTATGCCGGTTTGCCGGACAACAAGTATTACAGTCTGGCCCAGAAATACCTGCCCAAGGGTGTAAGTTCCATTTTCACCTTTGGCGTCAAGGGCGGCAAAGAAGCGGCAGTCCGATTCATCGACCACCTCGAGTTGTTCTCACATCTGGCCAATGTGGCGGATGCCAAATCCCTCGTGATCCATCCGGCCAGCACGACCCATTCCCAGCTTTCCGATGATGAACTTCTATCAGCCGGCATCACATCGGACTTGGTTCGCCTGTCGATTGGACTTGAATCGGCCCAGGATTTGATTGCCGACCTCGAACAAGCGCTATCTTTCGCCTGAAAAAAGCCGTGAAGTCTTGAGGAGGCTTTGACTATGCGCATTTCAACCCGAGGCGTCTATGCCCTGGAAGCCATGCTCGCCCTTGTCAGCCAGCCAGAAGGGGAGAGGGTCAGCATCCGGCAGATCAGTGAACAGACAGGGCTGTCTGACAGTTATCTGGAGCAGATTTTTGCCCTGCTGAAACGGGGGGGCCTCTTGGTCAGTCTGCGCGGAAATCGCGGCGGTTACCATCTGGCGCGACCGGCCAATGCCATCACAGTTGGTGACATCGTCCGGGCAGCAGAAGGCTCCATTAACCCTGTCAATTGCACGAATCCATCCGCACCGGGCTGTGACCGGTTCAAGAATTGCCTCTCCCGGCCGGTCTGGAACCTGATGGAGCAGGAGCTTGCCGGATTTGTCGACCAGATCACACTGAACGACCTGTATCGCAAATTTGCGGCCTGGGAACAGGACAGCCAGATGGAGTTTTTCATATGAAGCTCTCAACTAAAAGCCGTTACGGATTGCGGGCCTTGATTGACCTGGCGATTTACAGTCAGAATGGACAGGTGGCTTTGCATCAGATTGCAGCCCGGCAAAACTTGTCAATCAAATACCTGGAGCAAGATTTCGCCACGTTGCGCAAAGCCGGCCTGGTACGCAGCATTAAAGGCGCGCAGGGCGGCTATGTCCTGGCCCGTCCGGCGGACCAGATCCGGGTAGGCGACATTGTCCAGATCCTCGAGGGTGACTTGTCACTGGTGGACCTCCAAGACGCGAGCGGACAGCAGACTCCGATCCGCCGTTTCCTGGTTGAAACAATCTGGCAACCGCTCAGCGAGCAGATCGAAAAGCGCCTCAATTCCCTGACACTGTCCGATCTGGCAGCCCAGCACCAGCACGAGTCGGGCCAGGATCCCATGTATTACATCTAACTCCCGCACACGTTTACTGATAGACGGCTCATGGTCAAAGACTTCCTGACGTGGTATGATCAGTGGTGCAACACCGCTAAGGAGTTAATTTCGATGCAAATTTTCGGCCAGATTCATGACCGTTCCTTTCCTATCCATATAGAAGCCGGCAGCCTGACCCAGATTCCCCAGCTGATCCCTGAGATTGCCGGAGCCAAACGAATCGTCATTGTCACCGACCGGGAAGTCAGCTCACTCTACCTTAATAAATTGCAGCAGACCTTAAGTTCGGCCGGCGCAGCTTTCACCGTTGTGACGGTCGATGGGGCCGAGACTGGCAAGAACCTCGATACTGTCAGGATCATCTGTGAAGAGCTGGCTGATCTCGCAATCACCGCATCTGATGTCCTGATCGCATTTGGTGGCGGCAGCATTCTCGATGTAGCTGGCTATGTCACAGCCACGTTCCTTGGCCATCCCCAGCTGGTGCTGATCCCGACATCCCTTTTTGCCATGGTTGATTCAGCCATCTGCCCGCAGAATCTGCTCAATATCCGCAGCAGTAAAAACAGCCTGGGCCTTTTGAACCAGACGACCGCTGTTGTCATCGACCCGACCTTGACTGCTTCGCTGTCGGCACGCCAGATCGCCTGCGGTTACGCCCGGATCGTCCTCTATGGCCTGCTGGAAGACCAAACCCTTCTGGACCGGCTCGAATCAGGTGTCTGGGATCTCAGTGAGATGATTACGCTGTCTTTGCAAGCCAAGCAGAACCTGCTCCACCGTGATGAGCGCCTGCTTGGTTTCGGCCAAGAGATCGGCAATGCCATCGAAGGCCACTTCCGTTTCCTGAAATATCTCCATGGTGAAGCCATGGCCCTGGGAATCCTGGCCAGCTGGCCGGATGAGCGGCTGCGCCAACTGCTGGTCAACCTGAAACTCCCAGTTGAGCTTAATGGAGTCTCTGCCGAGGTCATTGCCCAGCGCGTGCTTCGATCGCTGGCTCCGGGCCAGCCCCTGACCCTGGTCGAGCTCGATGCTGTCAACCAGCCACGGATTACGCTCGTGGACGCCGATGTGGCCGAAACCACCCTTCTCGGCAAAGTCCGCACCCTGTTTCTGTATCACGAGGCGTCGACACCATGATCAAAGGACGAGGTGTTGAACGTCGTTTGTTTGCAGCCACCCTGGCCCTGAGCTTGGCCTTGAGCCTGTCCGCCTGCTCAGGACTCGTCAGTGCAGGACTGGGTGAAGTAAACGTTGCCAATTACGGCGATTATGGCTCCGACTTGGCTCTGGAACTAGCAGCCAAGTATCCATACCGCAGTGCCGGGTCTGATATCGAAGCGGGCGCCCGGGATTTTCTGGCCGCCGAGTTCAAAGAATTGGGTTTCAAGACAACGACGCAGAAGTTCACGTATTCGACTGCCGAAGGGCAGTCTGTGCCGTCCGCCAACCTTTTCATCCGGATCGAGGGTGACGGTGTTGAGCGGACCGATGAATCCGGAACCGTCAAAAAAGAGCGGCGCCAGATCATCATCGGGGCCCATTACGACGTCCGGATCACAGCTGCCCAGGGAGAGGAAGCCCGCCAAGCTGCAGCCGCGGCCCAGGCTGCCAGTGAAACAGCACCCGATGGCCAGGATGGACAGCAGGAAACGGACCAGAACGTCTTCCCGACGCCAACGCTGGCTGACTTTGACGGGATCCATGCCAATGCATCCGGTATCGGTGTCCTGTTTACCCTGGCCCGCCAGCTCAAAGGGCAGAAGCTGGCCCATGACGTCGTGCTCGTTGCTTTCGGCGCGGGCACAGCTGACTATGCCGGGGCGAAAGCCTTTGTCCAGGGCATGGGAGCAGCAGACCTGGCCCGGACTGATGCCATGTACAACATCGATGGCATTTATGCCGGCGATGAAGTCTATGTCCATGCCGGCCAAAACTCAGTCTTGCCCGGTGACCGGAAAAACTACGAACTGCGCCGCAAACTCTACGAGGCGACCGACGTTTTTTTTGAAAACAAGCTCTACACCAATAACCAGTACAATTTACTGACCAACCAGTCTTCCATCCGTGTGCCGCTCGGTGACACGGGTGAAATGGCCATTTACCGCGAATGGTCCCTGCACCGGTCCAATCACACCCCCTTTGATGATGCGGGGATTCCCGTCGTCTTTTTTGAATCGTATGATTATAACCATAAGTCAGTGGACGAGATGAAAGAAAGCAAAAACCCCACACTGGCCGCAACCGATGGCCAGATCCGGGACACTGCCTTCGACTCAACTGCCTTCCTGTCCTACTTGCTGACCAATACCGCGGCAGCAGCTTCTGCCAGCAGTCCAGGAACAGAAAAAGAAACCATCGATCGCCTGACCATGAGGATCAACAACACAGCGTTTGTCATTCTGGAAGCCATCAAACGAAGTTCGGCTGTCACGACAGCTGCCACCACAACGGAGGATTAGGCTATGATCCTGCAACTGGATGCCTGGATTTTCTGGCTGGCCCTATTAGCCATTTTCCTGGTTGCCGAAGCTGTCACCGTCAACTTGATCACCATCTGGTTTGCCGCCGGCAGTCTGGTGGCCCTCATCCTCGACCTTGCCGGCCAGACCGTGGCCCTGCAGGTCACGGCCATGATCGTTGTGTCCAGCATCCTGCTGGCCCTGTTCCTGGTCGTCATCCGCCCGCGCATGAATCTTTCCAAGGGCAGCCGCACCCCGACCAATGCAGACCGTCTGATCGGCCAGGAAGCCCTGGTTATTGAACCGATCGACCCGATCCAGGGGACCGGCCAGATCCGCGCCCTGGGCCAGACCTGGAGCGCCAACAGCCACAACCAGCAACCCATTGCAGCCGACACCCGGGTCATGATTGTCGAGATTCGCGGTGTTAAAGCCATAGTTACGGCAAAGGAGGCCAATCATGACTGAATCCGTGTCCATCATCCCAGCCGCCGCCACCCTCGCAGCCTTCGGCTCATTTGTATCCTTCATTCTCGTTCTCTTCATCCTGTTCACCATCCTGATCCGCAATGTCCGCATTGTGCCTCAGGCGACCAATTTCATCATCGAACGCCTGGGCGCCTACCACACTACCTGGCACACCGGCATCCATGTCAAGATTCCCTTCATTGACCGGGTGGTCAAGATCGTCTCCCTCAAGGAGAAGGTCGCCGATTTCCAGCCTCAGGCTGTGATCACCAAGGACAATGTCACGATGCAGATCGACACCGTCCTTTTCTACCAGATCACGGATCCCAAGCTGTACACCTACGGCATCGAGAATCCGATCATGGCGATCGAGAATCTCTCCGCCACGACGCTGCGTAACATCATCGGTGACCTCGAGCTGGACCAGACCCTGACCTCGCGTGACCTGATCAACACCAAAATGCGCCTGATCCTCGATGAGGCGACCGACCCCTGGGGGATCAAGGTCAACCGCGTCGAGCTGAAAAACATCATCCCGCCGAAGGAAATCCAGGTCGCCATGGAACGCCAGATGAAGGCCGAACGCGAAAAGCGCGAAAACATCCTGCGTGCCGAAGGTGAAAAAGAAGCCGCAATCCGCACCGCCGAAGGTGAAAAAACCGCTGCCATCCTGCGGGCTGAGGCCAAAAAGGAAGCTGCGATCCGTGAAGCCGAAGGCCAGGCACTGGCCATCCTCAAGGTCCAGGAAGCCACCGCCCAGGGCCTGCGCATGATCCAGGACGTCGGCGCCAATTCCTCCCTGATCGCGATCAAGAGCCTGGAAACCCTGGCCCAGGTGGCCAATGGCCAGGCTACGAAAATCATTGTGCCTTCCGACATCCAGAACTTGGCCAGTCTCGCTGTGTCCCTCAAAGAAGTCGTTTCGGATGTCAGCGGGGGAAAGGGCGCAGGCAAAGCTTGAACCTGAGTTTCTTGCCAGGTGCGGGTGGCCATGTGCCAGCAAAGCTCGACCCGTTTCCCGCCCGGGCTGCTTATATCCACTGGCCATTTTGCCAGCAAAAATGCGCCTATTGCGATTTTATCTCCTGGCCCGGCCAGGCCCAGGACATGGCCGCCTATGTAGAACTGCTGAAACATGAAATCGAAGCCGTCGGTCTATGGAGCCGGCAGCACGGTCTGGCCGTGCCGCTGGCTTCCGTTTTTTTTGGCGGCGGCACCCCCTCGCTGGCCGATCCGGCCGATCTGGCCAAGATCTTGGATCTGCTGCGTTTGCAGTTCGAACTGGAGCCTGAGGCGGAAATCACCTTCGAAGCTAATCCCGGCACGTTGCGCCCCGGACAGCTGGCTGTGCTGCGTGCGGCTGGATTCAACCGGATCAGCTTTGGCCTCCAGGCCGCCCAGGACGACCTGCTGCGGTCACTGGGCCGGATCCACACGTATGACGATTTTGTCACCTCTATGCGCGACGCACGGGCCGCCGGTTTTGACCGGATCAGCGCCGACCTCATGCTCGGCCTGCCCGGCCAGACCCTGGCCGACGCCCTGGAATCGGTCGAGCGCGTCCTCACACTCGGGATTGACCATGTCTCCTACTATTCATTGATCATCGAACCTGGCACACCCTTTGCCGATCGTTACCTCGACCATCCCGATCTGTTGCCGGATGAAGACCTCGAACGCGCGATCTACCATGCCGTGCGCGACCGTCTGGCCGTCGCCGGACTTGCCTCTTATGAGATCAGCAATGCCGCCCGTCCCGGCCAGGAATGCCTTCACAACCTCGTCTACTGGCGCGGCGAATCCTATTACGGCTTCGGCGTCGCGGCGCACAGCTATCTCGCCGGCGTCCGCCGCGGCAACACCACCGACTGGCGGACGTATGCAGCGGCATGGGGTGGAGCGGGGGAGAGCACGATCGCGCGCGATCCGGCAGGCGCGGACAAGGCAGCGGAAGGTCAAGTCAGGCCTGGAGTGCGGGAAGAGGCCCAGTGGCCTTTCCTGGCGCTTGAATCATTTGAGGTGATCGATTCCGTCGAAGCCCGCAAGGAGTTCTTTTTACTGGGCCTGCGCCTTGCACAAGGCGTTACCTGGGCCGATTACCAGGCCCGTTTCGGTGCGGACGATGATGCCCGTGAGCGGTTTGTAACTGAGTTTCGCAACCTGATCGACCGAGGTCTGATCGAGATCGATGAAATCGGCGTGCGACTGACCCCGCTCGGGCTGGATCTGGCTAACCAGGCCTTCAGCGAGTTCGTCTGACGGCTGGAGCGTGACAGGGGCGGCAGGCACGAAGGCTGGCACTATCCTTGGCAATTGCCGAAAAAAGAACCAGGGGTCACGCGAGGGGTGGGCGTGAAAGCGGCAATTGCCGCATCCGGCGCCAGACCTGGCGCCACTTCTGGCACCATCCCTGGCAATTGCCATAAGAGGACCCACCCCTCTCGCCACCTTCCTCATAGATAGGAAACAAGACAGGGGGGTGTCCTTGCTCAGACCTCCGGATTTGCACGACCCCCCCTGTCTTTTTCCTTTATTGACATTCCCTGATCTTGGTGGTAAATTGTCTTTAGCACTCAGAACCTTCGAGTGCTAAAGCAGTCTAAACCGAGCCAACCCACGCCCCACCCGACCCGAGCCAACCCCCGCATCTGGCAAAGCCAGCAGGAGATCCGATAATCGTGAACCACATGGACCAGCCACTGGACGAACGCAAAAAAATGATCCTCAAGGCGATCGTCGATGACTACATCGAGACCGCTGAACCTGTTGGGTCCAAGACACTGGTCAGCCGGCATCAGTTGCCAGTCAGTTCGGCCACGATCCGTAACGAGATGGCGGATCTTGAGGAGATGGGGTATCTGGAACAGCCACATACGTCAGCTGGCCGGATCCCGTCGGACCTGGGCTACCGCACCTATGTCGACAGCCTGATGGAAGTGGAAGCGCTGCCGGATGAGCAGGCCCGGACAATCCGCACTGTGCTCAAGGAAAACATGAGCGAGGTGACCGGCCTGATCCGCAAAGCTTCGCAGCTTTTGTCGGAACAGACCCAGTATACGTCCTTGGCCTTGTCGCCGAAATGCTGCAAGAACCATCTGCAGCAGATCAAGATGCTGATGATCGAGCCTGGACGCGCTTTGGTTGTCGTAGTGCTATCCGCGGGACTGGTCAAGGACCGTATGGTGCGCATCCCCGATCTGGTCGATAGCTCGCAGCTGGCCCAGATTGCCCATGCGATCGAGGAAGGGCTGCACGGCATGCCGCTTGATGACATCACCTTGGTGGCTGTATCGGCTGCTGGCAAACATGCCCCGCTGCCGGATTCATTGCTCAACCAAGTCCTGTACGAGGCCTATGTCTCGATCAAGCAGGCAGACAACCTCGAGGTCTACATGGCTGGCAGCAACAAACTGCTCGCCTACCCCGAGTTTGCCGACATCAGCCGGGCCCGTACGACCCTCGATGTTCTGGCCAAGGAAGGCATGGTCGCTGGTTACCTGAATGAGGGCATCGGTGAAGAACCTGCCAACGCGGCCTACATGATTCGCATTGGACAGGAGATCGCCCTGTCTGGCCTGGAAAATTGCAGTTTCATCACCACGACGTACCGGATCGGCGACACTGTCGCAGGCCGGATCGGAGTCATCGGCCCCCGCCGCATGGCCTACGCCAAAGTGATCTCGAATATCAACTTTGTCCGCATGAATTTGAACGACCAGATCCGGAGCCTGAGTTCCGGGAATGATCAAATGGAGGATGACCGCACATTATGAAGAAAACCCAACCGCACGCGTCCGACATCCCGGAGGAAAATATCGTCCGCGAAGCCGACGTGCAAGCTCCATCCAATCCAGCTTCAGCTGAAGGACCAGCAGAATCGCCAGAGCAAAATCTGGCTGATGAACCCAAACTGGAAGGTCCGACCGCGGAAGAACTCGCCGATCCGACCTTGATTTTCCAGGAGAACCTGGCTGTCCGGGAACAGGAACTGGCTGAATTATCGGAAAAATACCTGCGCCTGGCTGCCGAATATGACAATTTCCGCCGTCGGACCCAGAAGGAGAAGGAATCCCTCTACACGGATTCCATCACCGCAGTGGTCAAGGAATGGCTGCCTGTCCTGGATAGTCTCGACCGCGCCGTCCAAACGGTTGCCGCAGTCAACGACGGCTCGGTCAAGGCGATTGTCGATGGTGTCGAGCTGATCAAGAAACAGGCTGTCGAAGCAATGGCCCGGCTCAATGTCAGCGAAATCGACTGCCTGGGTAAAACATTCGACCCCAACCTGGCTGAAGCCGTCATGCACATCGAGGATGACTCGGTGGAAGCATCGACCGTCGTCGAGGTCTTCCAGAAAGGCTACACCCGGGGCGACAAAGTGATCCGGCACAGCCTTGTCAAAGTTGCCAACTAAAAAACCAGACCAGCCACTTTGATGACAAGCAGATTGAGCTTTTCAACATAAACAGATCCATCAAACATTTAAACGGAAAATCATTCATCCAAATCAGGAGGATTCAAATCACATGGGAAAAATTATTGGTATTGACTTAGGTACGACAAACTCTTGCGTCGCTGTCATGGAAGGCGGCGAGCCGGTTGTTATCGCCAACGCTGAAGGTAGCCGCACGACCCCGTCCGTCGTCGCATTTTCCAAGACCGGTGAACGTCTCGTCGGCCAGGTCGCCAAGCGCCAGGCTGTCACCAACCCGGACCGCACCGTCATCTCGATCAAGCGCGAAATGGGCACCAACCACAAGGTTGCCATCGACGACAAGAACTACACCCCTCAGGAAGTATCGGCCATGATCCTGCAAAAGCTCAAAGCAGATGCCGAGAGCTACCTCGGTGAGACTGTCACCCAGGCTGTCATCACCGTTCCGGCCTATTTCTCCGACTCCCAGCGCCAAGCCACCAAGGACGCCGGCAAGATCGCCGGTCTCGAAGTCCTGCGCATCATCAACGAACCGACTGCTGCGTCACTGGCTTATGGCCTTGACAAGGAATCCGACCAGAAGATCCTCGTCTTCGACCTCGGCGGTGGTACCTTTGACGTCTCGATCCTCGAAATCGGCGATGGCGTCTTCCAGGTTCTGGCCACCAACGGCAACAACCGACTCGGCGGCGACGATTTTGACCAGCGCATCGTCAACTACCTCGTTGACGAGTTCAAGAAGGACCAGGGAGTTGATCTCAAGGTCGACAAAATGGCCATGCAGCGCTTGCGTGAAGCCGCTGAAAAAGCCAAGATCGAGCTGTCCGGCGTGACCTCGACCAACATCAACCTGCCTTACATCACCGCCGACGCCACTGGTCCGAAACACCTCGACGTCACCCTTTCCCGTGCCAAGTTCAATGATCTGACTGCTGATCTGGTCGAAATGACCATGGGTCCTGTACGTAGCGCACTGTCCGACTCCGGCCTCAAAGCCAGCGAGATCGAGAAGATCCTTTTGGTCGGTGGTTCGACGCGTATCCCGGCCGTCCAGGACGCCGTCAAAGCTGTGTTTGGCAAAGAACCCTTCAAGGGCATCAATCCGGACGAATGTGTCGCCATCGGTGCTGCCATCCAGGCTGCCGTTCTTGGTGGCGACGTCACCGGCTTGCTCCTGCTCGACGTCACCCCGCTCTCCCTCGGCATCGAGACCATGGGCGGTGTCTTCACCAAGATCATCGAACGCAACACCACCATCCCGGTCAAGAAGAGCCAGGTGTTCTCCACCGCCGCTGACAACCAGACCCAGGTCGAAGTCCACGTTCTGCAGGGCGAACGCGAAATGGCCCAGTACAACAAGACCCTCGGCCGCTTCATCCTCGACGGCATCGCCCCTGCTCCGCGCGGCGTGCCGCAGATCGAGATCACCTATGACATCGACGCCAACGGCATCGTCCACGTCCATGCCAAGGACCTCGGCACTGGACGTGAGCAGCACATCACCATCACGGCTTCGACCAACCTGACCGACGACGAAATCGATAAGGCAGTCAAGGAAGCCGAGCGCTTCGCGGCCGAAGACAAAGCCAAGAAAGAAGAAGTCGACACGAGGAATGCGGCCGACTCGGCCATCTACCAGTCGGAAAAGGCGTTGAAAGACACCGGCGACAAGCTCGACAGCGCTGACAAGGCTGCGATCGAAGCCGCGATCGAAAAGCTCAAGGCATCCATGACTGCCAACAACCTCGAAGAGATGAAGGCCGACACCGAGGCCCTGCAGCAGACTTTCTTCAAGGCCAGCGAAAAGCTCTACCAGCAGCACGGCGGTGCCAATCCGGAAAATGAACCCTTCCCGGATATGAGCGGATTCAACCCTGGATCAGGCGCTGGCACCGGCGCCGGCCAGGCCTACGATGCCGACTTCAAAGACGCCGGCGGCGACAAGTAAGACTGGCCCCGGACCCCAAGGTCCTGACATGACCCGATCCCGCCTGGACCACCACAAGAGGCCCAGGCGGGTTTTCTCAAGTTTTGATCGGAGGAACCCCCGTGGCTGAAAAGCGCGATTATTACGAAGTATTGGGCGTCGGCAAAGGCGCGAGCGATGACGAAATCAAAAAAGCCTACCGCAAGGTAGCCAAGCAATACCACCCTGACCTCAACCAGGGCAATAAAGATGCCGAGGCCAAATTCAAGGAAGCCAATGAGGCCTACGCAGTGCTCAGCGATGCTGATAAACGCTCCAAGTATGACCAGTTCGGCCATGCTGGTGTCGATGGGCAGGGCTTTGGTGGCTTTGACGGCAGCGGTTTCAACTTCGACATCGAAGACCTGTTTGGCTCGTTTTTTGGTGGTGGCTTCGGCGGCAGCCGGCGCCGGGCTGGTCCGCAGCGGGGTGCCAACCTCAAGTACCGCATGAACCTCGATTTCATGGAAGCCGCCTTTGGCGTCGAACGCACGATCACCATCACCAAGGAAGATCTCTGTGACACGTGCCAGGGCACCGGGACCAGGGATGGTTCGCAGCCGGAAAAGTGCAGCCAGTGCCAGGGCACCGGCCAGGTCACGGCACGCCAGCAGACGATGTTCGGCAATGTCATGACCCAGCGCCCCTGCCCGACCTGCAATGGCCGCGGCACGATCATCAAGAATCCCTGCAACGACTGCCATGGCGCCGGACGGCGCCAGAAATCCAAATCCCTCTCGGTCAAAGTCCCTGCCGGAATTGATGACGGCCAGATGCTCACCCTGCGCGGCGAAGGCGAGCCAGGTTCAGCCGGTGGCCCCTACGGCGACCTCTATGTCGAGGTCCACATCCGTCCGCACCCGGTTTTCCAGCGCGACGGCTACCACACCTATTGTGAAGTACCGGTGACCTTCCCGCAGGTCGCGCTCGGCGCTGAAATCGATGTGCCGACGATCGACGGCAACCAGAAATTTTCCCTCAAGGAAGGCACCCAGCCCAACGAGATGTTCACCATCCGGGGCAAGGGTATTCCGCACATCGACCGGGCCAATGTCCGCGGCGACCACAAGTTCCGCGTCATCCTCGAAGTGCCGCGCCATCTCGACGCCAAGCAGAAGGAAATCCTGCAGCAGTTCAGTGAGACCACCAGCCGCAAGAACTACCAGAAAGTCGATTCGTTCTTTGCCAAGATCAAGGACCTGTTCAAATGAGGTGGCTGGAACTGTCTTTCGCGACAACCCATGAAGCGGCCGAACTGGTGACCGATTTCCTCTCCAGCCTCGGTGCCGATGGGGTCCAGGTCCAGGACGCCGAAGAAATCAAGGAAATCCTGGCCGATCCCAACAGCCTGACCTACGCCGACGAAGGCTTCATCGACAACCTCGATCCTGTCGTCCAGATCAAGGCCTATTTCGCCGAATTCGACCAGGGCGTGCGCCGCAACGAGGACATCAGCCTGACCAGTGATGAGCTCTACGACGATGTGCCGAAAATCTATGTATCACTGACCGAGCTTGAAGATCTGATCCACGGCCGCTTACAGGAATTTTCCGAATTCCTCGATGTCGGTGAAGGCTACCTCGGCTGCCGCGAAGTCCACGAAGAAGACTGGGCCAACAATTGGAAGCAGTATTACACGACCTTGCATCTGACGCCACGCCTGGTCATCAATCCGAGCTGGGTCGATTATGAGCCCAGGGAAGAGGAGATCGTGATCACACTCGATCCGGGCAGCGCCTTTGGCACCGGCACGCATGAAACCACCGCCATGTGCGCCCAGTGGCTTGACGAGCTGCTCGGTGATGGCGACGATGTACTCGACCTCGGCACAGGCAGCGGCATCTTGGCGATCATCGCCGCCAAGCTCGGAGCCGGTTCGGTCGAGGCGATCGACATTGACCAAGTTGCAACTGATGTGGCCAGCGAAAACTGCCGCCTCAACGATGTCGAAGCCGACGTCCATACCGGCATTCTCAGCGACGCCAACTGGGAACAGTACGACGTGATCGTTGCCAACATCATCGCTGATGTCATTGCCGCGATCGCCACCGACATCCCCGATCGCCTGAAATCAGACGGTATTTTCATCACTTCCGGTATCATCGAAGACAAAGCCGACACAGTCCTCTCCGCTTGCATGGCCGCCGGCCTCAAACCCATCGGTCGCACCGAACAAAACGGCTGGTGCGCCTTTGTGTTTGAAAAGGGTGAGTGACCGGTCCGTTTCTGTTGCCACGTCCTGATCCTGAACCGATCGCAAGTGTCAGCCGCTGACAAGTCAATCGTATGACACTCACAGATTTGTGGTATCATGGTGGCAAGGAAATCCGCTTGCCCCGATTCAAATCCATGTTGTGAGGTAACTGTCATGTATGATGTCACAGCCCTAGGCGAACTCCTGATCGATTTCACTCCTGCCGGCCCATCTTCCCAGGGTAATCCGACTTTTGAGCAAAATCCCGGCGGTGCCCCGGCCAATGTCTTGGCCGCTCTCTCCAAGCTAGGTTTGTCGACTGCCTTCATCGGCAAGGTCGGCACCGACCAGTTTGGCCAGTTCCTGAAGAAAACGCTCGATGATGTCGGAGTCTCGACCCACGGCCTGGTCATGACCGATACCTGCAACACGACCCTTGCTTTCGTCCATCTCAGCCCCACTGGCGACCGCTCCTTTTCCTTCTACCGTGATCCCGGCGCTGACCTGCTCCTCGAGCCGGCCGAGCTCTCCTACCAGCTGATCGAGGATTGTTCGATCTTCCATTTCGGCTCTGTTTCGATGACCGGCGAGCCCTCCCGTTCTGCGACCCTGGCTGCCGTCAAACACGCCAAAGAGCAGCACAAGCTCGTCTCGTACGACCCAAACCTGCGCCTGCGCCTTTGGAAAACCCCGGAAGCCGCCAAGGCAGGCATTCTCTCCGCGATGCCGCTTTCGGACATGGTCAAGATCTCGGAAGAGGAGCTTGTCTTCCTGACTGGTGAAAGCGACCTGGAAAAAGGCGCCCAGCACCTGATCGACACCTATGGCCTTCAGCTTGTCCTGATTACACTCGGTCCGGATGGCGCTTACGCCCACAATAAGCTTGGCTCCGCCCGCCGCGCTACGTACGACGTGGCTGTGGTTGACACCACGGGCGCCGGCGATGCGTTCACAGGCGGTTTCCTTTACAAACTGATCCAGTCTGGCAAAGCTCCGGCCGATCTCACGCCTGCCGAACTTGACGAATTCCTCGACTTCGCCAACGCCGTCGGCTCCCTGGCCACCACGAAAAAAGGCGCCATCCCCGCCCTGCCAGATCTGGCGGCGATCGAAGCGCTGCGCACAAACGGACCGGTCTGAGCCATCCCTGTACTGCTGTAAATAACATTAAAACCTGGATAAACTGACCAATCCCTGCCGAATGATGCCCCTGGTGGTTGAAACGGCAGGGTTTTTATTTGGCTACCAAATGAACCCTGTCGGGGGGCACATGAAAATGAAAATCCTGGCCCGGCTTGACGTCGTGCAGGGCATGGGTGCCCTTGCTCACCAGGACAGTGACTGGGAATCCACATTCGATGACCAATTTGTACTGGCTGCTCAGCGAAATGGTTTTGGTGATTTTCCCGGTGAACGTGTTCGGGTAATTGACATCTGCAGCCGGCAAAATGGCTTCTGGCCGGACGTATACGTCAACCGGTGTTCCAGGTTTGATATCTGGCCCTGGAGCAATCCAAAGATGCGGTCCAACCTGGACATTCTGGTAACCTTGTCTGTCCGCTGGGCCGTGGATGGTACCGGATAGGCAATTTTCCACGCCCACCAGACGCGCCGCCACACGATTGGCCGGACGGTTGAAAATATCTTCGGGCGAGCCTTCCTGGATGAGGATGCCTTTTTCCATGATGCAGATCCGGTCTGTGAAAAGCGACAGCTCCTCAGCGTTGTGGGTGACAAAAACCGCAGCAATCTCGCGCTGGCGGATGACGCGGCCAATGTCTTCGGCCAGCGACTGACGGGTGGGCAAGTCGAGGGCTGCAAAGGGCTCATCGAGAAAAAGGATCTCGGGTTCTATGACAATCGCCCGGGCCAGGCTGACGCGCTGTGCTTCGCCACCCGACAAATGCTTCTGATTGCGATTGGCCAGATGGGCGATGCCAAAATCACTCAGTGCCGCATGAACACGCTGGGCAATTACAGTTCTGGGCAGGCCACGGAAAAGCAGCCCCTGGGCAACATTTTTGAAAACCGTACCGGAAAGTAGCAGTGGTTCCTGGAAAACCATGGCCATTTTACGCCGAATTGCGAGCGGTCTATCAGTCACTGGGACATTTTTGAAATAGATCTCGCCAGAGTCGGGCTTTTCGAGCAAGGCTAGCATTTTCAAGAGACTGCTTTTGCCGGCGCCATTAGCCCCAATCAGGGCAATGACTTCATTGGGCCGGATCGAAAAATCCGGCACATCGAGAATGATGCGGTCCGAACGGGTCCAGCGCAGGTTATTGACCAACATCAGGACATCGGGTGTCATCTGTCAGCCTCTTTCTGCTCGTCTGCTGAGGCATCTGGGAGATCCGGCTCATCATCACCCGTGCTGTTGGCTGGTGCGATTTCAGGCTCCTGAAGGAGCTGGAGATTCCGGTCTTTGCGTTCCCATTGCTGGAAAGCTGTCAGCAGATAGGTAACGCCGAAGGCCAGGGCCACCAGGATGATGCTGAGGGCGACCGCTACCGGGAAATTGCCTTTCGAGACTTCCATGGAAGTTGCTGTCGTCAAGACCCGGGTATAGCCCTTGATGTTGCCACCGACCATCATGGCGGCGCCAACTTCCGACACGATGCTGCCAAATCCAGCGATCACAGCCGCCATCAAGGCGATGCGCGATTCCTTCAGTATCGTCCAGAGAAATTGCCAGCGCGAAGCCCCCAGGGCCAGAATCTGCAGGCGCAACTTGGGCGTCAGATGCTGGATCGCCGCAATCGTGAAACCGGTGATCACCGGGGTGGCGATCAGCGTCTGGGCGATGACGATCGCAGCCGGGGTGTAGATCAGGCGCAGCGTGCCAAAAGGGCCGCTGCGCCAGAGAAAAATGCTGACCCAAAGGCCAACGACGACAGGCGGCATACCCATGCCAGTATTGACCAGGCTGACAACCAGCCGGCGGCCCCGGAAGCGGACCAGTCCCAGTGCAACCCCCAGTGGTACGCCGATCAGAAGGCTGAGCAGCGTTGCCAGACCGGACACCAGAAGCGTCAAAAGGGTGACGCCGAAAATCTCGGCGTCACCACTGGCAATCAATCGGACTGCTTCAGTTAGACCATTGATGATGAGTTCGATGGGACATCCACTCCTGACTGATCACATTTCACGTTTTACGCATCTTATCGTATCACAGGTGGTTTAGTTCAGGGCATCGGGGAAAAACAAGGGTTCGCCGAATTTTTCAACGCCGAATTCACCGATCAGAGCCTGGGTGTCAGGGTCGATCATGAAAGCGACAAAGGCTTCGGCTCCTGCGGCATTGACCATCGGATAAGTCTCGGGGTTGACCTGCATGACGTGGTAGATGTTTAAAAGTTCCTTGGAACCCTGGTTCAGGATGTCCAGTTCGAGGTTGGCTTTCTGGGCCAGATAGGTCGCCCGGTCACTCAAGGTGTAGGCTTCTTTTTCATTGGCGATGGTCAAAGTCGATCCCATGCCCTGGCCACTTTCCTGGTACCAGGTACCGCTGGGTGCTTCGACCCCGGCTGCTTTCCACACCGACAGCTCCTTGGTGTGTGTACCGGATTTGTCACCGCGGGAAATGAACATCGCTTCCTGTTCGGCGATTGCCTTGAAGGCATCTGTCACAGCCGTGAGGCTCTTGATCGCAGCGGGATCGGCCGCCGGACCGACGACGATGAAGTCGTTGTGCATGACCAGCTGATAGTTGACGACCTGACCCGCGTCGACCAGGGGCTTTTCACTGGAGGGGGCATGGGTCAGCAAGACATCGGCTTCACCCTTGGCGCCCAGCTCGAGAGCCTGGCCCGTACCGACAGCAATGGTCTTGATGACGTATCCGGTCTGTTCTTCAAACATCGGGATGAGGTAGTCCAAGAGTCCACTGTCCTGGGTGCTGGTTGTGGTTGCCAGGATGATTTCTTTGACAGCTGGTTCGGCCTGTGTGGTTGTTTCCATTGCAGCAGTTGTGGTCGCTTCAGTCGCAGGCACTGTCGTGGCCACAGTCGTTGCAGCAGATGTTGCCGGTGTAGCAGCACAGCTGGCTGCCAGTACCAGGACCAGCAACAATGCGAGGACCCATAGCATTTTTTTCGTCTTCATTTCACGATCTCCTTCCATATTCAGATCCAGTTCGTTTCGAATTGAAACCTGCTCTCATCGCAACCTGCATGCTCCAGCAACGTCCAGAGCCAAGAAAAAAACCGGCCCGCATTAAAAGCAGACCGGTTAATTGATAACCAGGCCAGCCATTCTTTCCAATGCGGGAGGTCAGGCGATTTCTCGACCGGCCCAATGGTTGAGTGCCATGGCAAGGTTGCTTTAGGCAGGACAACTCGAATGACGAAAGATTCTGTTGGGCTCATTATACGGACCGTTGATCAGACCGGCAAGTAGATGTGACCAGCAAAAGATGGCTGCCAGCCTAATGACATGATAAATTCAACAATAGAAAATGACAAAATGACGTTATGTTTTTGCCTGAAAGCTGGCTAGAAGGGTTGAAATGGCGGTATAATTTACATATAATTCACTCATCGTCCGATCACAAACGTTTACGAAGCTCAAAGTGGCTGGTGAATCCATAATTTAGATCATATTCTGGGTTGTTTGTGGTTCGAAAATGAATGTCTGTCGATTCAATCATGAGTTGATTGTGGTGTAAAAAAGGGGGAACAGCTGTGGCTAAATATCTGTCAGCCAGTGAGATGAACAAATGCATTGGTTGCTTTACGTGCATGAATATATGCTCGATTGTCAACAAGCAAAATCATTCCAACACAAAAAGCGCGATCAAGGTGAGAGCCAGAGGCGGCATGACCGGCAAGTTCGTGGCAATTGTCTGCATTGCCTGCGACGACCCGGCGTGCATGGAAGCCTGCCCGAGCGGCGCTCTGGTCAAACGCGAGGGCGGCGGCGTCCTGCTGAAGCCTGAGCTTTGCATTGGCTGCCACCGCTGTGAAAAAGCATGCATCATGCAGGCCGTGTTCTGGGATGACGATGTCAACAAGCCGATCATTTGCCGCCATTGCGGTTCTTGCGCCCGGTTCTGCCCGCACAAATGCCTGGAGATGGTGGAGGCTGAGGAAAAATGATCAACGAAAAATTCATACGCATCCTCAATATCGATCTTAACACGAATAAGATCCGGATCGACCAGCGCGAAGACCTGATGCCTTATCTGGGTGGTGTTGGTGTTGCCAGCAAACTGCTCGAGGAAAACATGCATCCAGAACTCGATGCCCTGCATCCGGACCAGCCGATCATCTTCGCGATTGGCGCCGGGACCTGGGTCTTTCCGGTCCTGACCAAGACCGTTGCGATGTTCCGCTCACCGCTGACCAATGAGCTCGGTGAGTCTTATGCCGGTGGCCGCATGGCGATGACCATGCTGATGGCTGGCTACGATGCGCTGGTCATCACTGGCAAATCCAGCAAGCCAGTCAATATCTCGATCAAGAACAACGACATCTCGTTCAGCGATGCCCGTGCCTACTGGGGCATGGACAGTGAGCCGACTGGCCAGGCCATCCGCGAGCGCCTCGAAGGCGGCGGCAAGCGCAGTATTATCCGCATCGGCCCGGCCGGTGAGAACAAAGTTGCCTTTGCCAGTGTCTGCGTCGACTCGTTCCGCCATTTCGGCCGCCTTGGCCTGGGGGCGGTCATGGGCTCGAAAAACCTCAAGGCCTTGATCGTCATGGGGGATCGCTCCATTCCGATCCGTGACACCAAAAATTATTTCAAGGTCTACCAGCAGATCTACAAGAAGTGCACGACGACCGACATGATGCAGAAATACCATGATGCCGGCACCGCGATTGGCTTGCGTTCGCTGAGTGCTTCCAATTCACTGCCGACCTACAATCTCAAGACCACCACCTATGAACATGCCGATGCCATCTCCGGTGAAGAGTTTGCCAGAAAGAATCTGGTCCGCAAGGTTGCTTGTACCGGCTGCCCCGTCGGTTGCATCCACATCGGCATGTACCGCCGCGAGTTCGACAAAGGCCATGAATACGAGGCGATCAGTGTCCCCTATGACTATGAGCTGATGTTTGCCCTCGGCAGCTATCTGGGCATCAAGACAACCGATGAAATCATTGCCCTGATTGAAGAGGTCGAAGAAACAGGCATGGATGCGATCAGCGCAGGCGTCTGCCTCGGCTGGGCAACGGAAGCCCTGGAAAACGGCCTGATCGATGAATCCCAGACGCTTGTACCTTTGAAATTTGGCGATACGGATGGTTATCTGGTGGCGATCCGCCATCTGTCCAAGGGCAAGAACAAGTTTTACCGCGATCTCGGCAAGGGCAGCAAATATGCCGCTTCCATCTATGGCGGCGAAGATTTTGCCATGCACTATGCTGGTAATGAGACACCAGGCTACCACACAGGCTACGCTTCTGCGGTCGGATTTGCGGTTGCCTCGCGCCACTCCCATCTTGACAATGGTGGATACGCGATCGACCAGTCGGCCAAGGAAATCAACCCGGAAGAACTGGTCAAGAAGATCTTCTTTGAAGAATATGACCGCTGCATGGTCAATGCGATCGGCATGTGTATGTTTGCCCGCAAGATTTATGACCATCCGACGATTATCGATGCGATGAACAGCATCGGCTGGAACCTGAAAAAGGAAGACCTTGACGAGATCGGCAAACGGATTTTGCGCACCAAATTGCGCATCAAGGCCAAATACGGCTTCAGCCAGAAGGCTGTGCGCCTGCCCAAGCGTTTCTATGAAACGCCGACCCTGCATGGTGTCCTGGATGAGACGGTCGTCAAGAACATGATCAAAATGTACATCGAAATGACGGACGAGCTGCTGAAAACACCTGATCCGTTGCTCGATGCCCCTGCTTCGGCCAAGCCAGCAGGTGAAAAAGCGGCAAAAGAAAAGCTGGTCGAAAAAGAAACATAAAAGGTGCAATCAGTATTGATGCAGACAATGGACATTTATGCCCGGCAGATCATTCTGCCGGAAATCGGTCCGCAAGGCCAGACCCGGCTCCAGAAGAGCCGGGTTTTAGTCGTTGGCGCGGGTGGATTGGGATCGCCCATCCTGATGGCTCTGGCTGGTGCAGGTGTCGGGCACCTGACCCTGGTCGACCACGACACCGTTTCAGCGTCCAACCTCAACCGCCAGTTTCTCTACACAGTGGCTGACATCGGCCAGCCCAAAGCCATCATCGCCCGGAAGCGCCTCCTGGCTTATCATCCGGATATAGAAGTCACCGCGCTGGATCAAACCTTCTCGGCAGAACTGGCTTGGCAAGTGATCCCCGACCATGACCTGGTTGTGGCCGCGGTCGACAACCGGTCAGCCCGGCGATTAATCAATCGCGCCTGCTATCAGCTGGGAAAACCCTGGATTGACGGCGGCGTGCGAGGTTTTTCCGGCTCCGTTGCCGTCTACAGACCAGGCGAAACAGCCTGCCTGGAGTGCCGCTACGATCTGGCAGAAGAAGATCCGTCTGTTGTCCCTTTGGTAGATTCATCCATAGTCATGCCTGCAGGTTCGAAAGAACCAGCCACTCCAATCGGAGCTCTCGGCGCCACTGCCAGTGTTATTGGCTCGTTGGAAGCCAATCTCGCCCTGTGCCTGTTGCTCGGGCTGGGCGATCCGCTCCAGGGTGAGATAATGTATTATCACGGCCGGACACTTGATTTCCAGCGGGTCGCTGTAGCCGCCCGCCTCGATTGCCCCATCTGCGGGCAGCATCAGACTGACCCTGCGAGGTAACCCATGAACGTGCAATTTTTTGCCCACCTGATTGACTTGGCCGGCACCGCCAGCTGCACGATCGATGGTCCCGAAGATGTGACCTCGCTCGTACACCACCTGTGCGCCACCTATGGCGCTACCATGGCCAGCCAGCTCCTCAACCAAGAAGGCCAGCCCTTGCACGACGACCTGTTCGTCCTCGTCAACGGCCGCCACATCCGCCAGCTCCAAGGCCTGGCAACCCCCCTGCAAGAAACCGACACCATCGCCTTCGTCCCCCTGGTCGAAGCCGGCTAAAAAAGGGACCGGGTCTTGATATCGAAAACCGATATCAAGACCCGGTCCTATTTCAGTTCAATCGGGTCGCCGGGCCGGATGGTGCCACCTTCGATGACGCGGGCGAAGATGCCTTCGCGCGGCATGACGCAGTCGCCGACTTGGTGGTAGATGGCGCAGTGCTGGTAGCATTCTTTACCGATCTGGGTGACTTCAAACAGGACGGGTCCGGCGTAAAACTGGGTGCCGACGGGCAGCTCGTAGAGGATGATCCCTTCGGTGGTCAGGTTTTCAGCGAAGCGGCCAGTACAGAGGCCTTCGATGCCCAGTTCCTTGATTTTTTTGATGCTTTCCTGGCCGAGCAGGGAGACTTGGCGGTGCCATTTGCCGGCATGGGCATCGCCCTCCAGGCCAACATCGACGATGAAATGCCCTTCCGGAATGGCTTCCTTGGGTACACCTTTTTTAACGCTGCGGTTGATGGCGATCACGGATGCCATAGCTAGTTCTCCTTGTTTTTCACATAATGGCCGGACTTGCCGCCGGCTTTTTCGAGCAATTGGATGGATTCGATGACCAGGCCTCGGTCGATCGCCTTGACCATGTCGAACAAGGTCAGTGCAGCGACAGAGGCGGCGGTCATGGCCTCCATTTCGACCCCGGTCTTGCCGGTCAGTTGGACCAGGGCTTCGATGTAAAGGCGATCCGCTCCCTGTGGTGTGAAATCAATGCTGACTTTTTCCAGCGCCAGTGGGTGGCAAAGGGGGATCAGGTCGGACGTTTTCTTGGCCGCCATGATCCCGGCGATCCGCGCCGTGGCTAGGACATCACCCTTAGGCAGCTGGCCATCGAGGATTGCCTGCAGTGTAGCAGGCTGCAGGTGTACGATCGCCTGGGCCCGGGCTGTTCGCAGGGTGACAGCTTTGGCACCGACATCGACCATGTGCGCCTCGCCGCGCTCGTTCAGATGGCTGAGACCCGGGGAGGGGTTTTCTGTTGGTTTTGCTGTATCGGGGCCGGGCTTAAGTGGAGTCATTGAGCGGATTCCTTCCTGCCTGAGCATACGCAATTATTTTGGACCCAATCGTCAGCCACCCGTACGGTCCATGCTGCGACTGGGCACTTGGTGTGTTTCAAAATGGTGGCTGGGTGGTTTGGCCCGGATCGCGGCGGCGAGGGCCTGGGCGAGCTGGGGGTCATCGGGCTGGTCCAGCCAGGGCAGCAGGTCGTATTCGTCGTCCTGGCCGAGGCAGCCTTTGACTTTGCCATCGGCTGTGATCCGGATCCGGTTGCAGACATGGCAAAAGCGCTGGGAAATCGGCCGGATCAGGCCGATCGTCCCGAGATGGCCAGGCAGGCGGTAGTCTTCGGCCGGCTGACCAGGATAGCTGTCGGCGATCCGCTCCAGCTGGGGATAGCGCTGCAGGATTTCCGTGCCGGTGACCAGTTGTTCAGACGTAGCGATTGTCTTATTCATCGGCATCAGTTCAATCAGGCGCAACGCCAGCGGCCGCTGGCGAGTCAGATCGAACAGCTGGTCAAGCTCATCATCATTGACGCCGCGCATCAGCACGGTGTTGAGCTTGACCGGATGCAGACCCACGGCCAGGCTGGCGTCGATGCCTGCCAGTGCCCGCTCAAGGGAGCCATTGCCTGTGATTTTTTCAAAACGGTCAGCCCTGAGGGAATCCAGGGATATATTGACCCGCATCAAGCCTGCTTCTTTAAGCGCAGCAGCCCTGGCAGCGAGGTCCTGGCCATTGGTGGTCAAAGAGAGGTCGGTGATTTCCGGATGGCGCCGGATCTGACGGATAATCTCCTCCAGATCAGGACGCAGCAGGGGTTCACCGCCAGTCAGGCGGACCTTGGTGATACCAAGTCCAGCCAGGACACGGACCAGGCGGTCGATCTCGGCGACCGTCAGGATCCTGGTCTGGGCAAAAGGATCGAAGCCGGCCGGACAGTGCCCGGGACGGCAATAAATACAATTCAGATTGCAGCGAGGGGTGACCGAAAGTCTCAGATAGGTGATGGAGCGGCCGTATTGGTCAAGCATGGTTGAGTACACGTCCGATCTGGTTGATCCGGTAACCACCCAGCCGCTCCAAGCGGTCTCGGAATGCGGGGGAACGCAGGATGGCCAGGAAACGCTGGACGGCTGGCGTTTCGAAGGCAGACGCCAGGATCAGGAAATCATACCGTTCCTCTGCGACCGGGATGAAATCGAGGCCGAAAATCCGGGCTGCAGCCAAGATGCCGAGACCGGCATCGGCACTGCCACTTTTGATCTGGGCGGCCACGGCCGTGTGGGTCAGCTCCTCACGCGTGTAGCCAGCAATCTGGTCCGGCGCAAGGCCGAGCAGGCGCAGCTGATAATCCAGCAATAGTCGCGTTCCAGCCCCTTTCTGACGATTGACATAGCGGATACCGGGTCGGGCCAGATCAGCCAGGCTCGTAAGCTGCAATGGATTCCCGGCGGCCACCATCAATCCTTGTTGGCGGTAGACACCCTCAACCAGGACAACCTCACCCGGCTGGAAATTTTTCGTCACGGCCGGCACATTGTACTCTCCGCTGGCTTCATCCAGCAGATGGATGCCCGCCAGGTGGGCTTCGCCGCGGCGCAGCGCCAATAGGCCGCCAAAGCTGCCGGCATGGGAGGATCTGAGCTGGAACACATGATCAGGTTCGCGCGCCAGCAGGTCCATGCATTCATCGAGCAGCGGATCGTGGCTGCCGATCACGCTCAGTGTCTGGGCGATGGCGCTCAGCGGACGCAGCAACTGGATCTCCACCGTATCGCCGGCTTCATAGCCCTCGCAGTCCTGAGGCACCACCATCCAGCCATCGGCCTTGAGAAAACTCGAGACCAGTCCCGCGCCGCGCTCGAGCGGAATCGCAGCGTAGCGGCCGTTGACCAGGCTGAGGCGGACCCGGATGTACTCCTGATATTTGAGCGAGGACAGCAACCGGCGGGACAAATGGGCTGTGACCGTTGGGCGGAGCGGGATATCCAGGCGGAAAATCTGACGCAGCAGAGGCGCGACGATTTCTTCGAGCACGACCAGACCGGAGACCGGATAGCCCGGCAGACCGATCACCGGCACAGAGCCGATCCGGCCCAGGATGGCTGGCTTGCCGGGGCGGATGGCCAGGCCATGGCAGAAAACGTCACCCAGGCTTGTTATCACTTGGGTGGTGTAATCGTCGCGGCCTGCAGATGAACCCGCCAGGACCAGGACCAGGTCCGAACGGGCAACCGCGGCCTGGACCGCCTGCTGCAAGGCATCGAGCTGGTCGGGTATGATCGTGGTTGTTTCGACCACGGCCCCCCAGGTTTTCAGCAGGCTGCCAAAAAGTGTTGAATTGAATTCCGCAATTTGACCGGGCAGGAGGTCGCTGTCAGGCGCAACAATCTCGTCGCCAGTCGGAATCAAGGTGACAGTCGGCTGACGCAAAACTGGCACAGTCAGGACACCTCCGGCCACGAGTGTACCGAGAGCCCCGGGCGTCAGGGGCGAGTAGCTGGGCAGCAGCATGTCCCCGGCCGAAAAATCCTCACCAATCTGGCGGATGTGCTGCCAGGGGGTGGCCGGGGCCATCAGCAGGATGTGATCATCACGCCGGATGATTTCTTCCGCCATGACGACTGCATCGCAGCCATCCGGCAGCGGATCACCGGTGTCAACCACAATGTACTGGTCTGCAGTCAGGATGACAGGCTCGAGATCGCTCGCGCCAAAGGTGGCGGAAGCAAGAAGGGCGATGCCGTCCATGGCACAGGCCAGGTAATGCGGCACGTTCAGCCGGGCATAGAGGGCCTCGGCAGTGATCCGGCCTGCTGCTTGGGTCACCGGAACCTGTTCGACCCCAGAGGTTGGCTGTGTGCCAAAGACAGGCAGATAGGCACTTAACGCTTCCCGGATCGGTGTATTTTTCAGATAGGTTTGTATCAAAATGACCCTCCTTCTGTGAACCCTGCAGTTGAACTGGCACGATCGTGGAGCAAGGTCACAAAGACCTCGCTGCCGACCTCGAGCCCTTCGCTGTCGCGGTCGATGACCAGATACCCGTCACTGGTTGAAAGCTGAGTGATCAGACCGGAACGGGTTGGCAAGGGCTCAGCCAGCCAGGTGACCGGCTGGTTGGCTGCGGTCGTATCGGCAGGCGTCAGACGGACGAGGACAAACTCCTCGCGGCCGTGATTCGAAGGGATCCGGCTGGTGATCCGGGCCCGGACTTTTTGCCTGACAACAGGAGCCCTGCGGCCAAGGACTGCAAGCAAGGGCAGCACCAGCTGCTCGAAAATGACCCAGGCAGCAACAGGATGTCCTGGCAGGCCGATCACGAGTTTGCCCTGGCAGATCCCGGCCACGGTTGGCTTGCCGGGTTTGACAGCCAGTCCGTGCAAGAGCACACCGGGCTGGCCGGCAGCAGCGATCGCTCGCTCGACATAATCACGCGCCCCGGCGGAACTGCCGCCGGAGATCAAAACCAGGTCCGACTGATCCAATGCAGTCTGCAACATGACGGACAGATCTTCCAGCTGATCACGCACGATGCCGAATTCGATTGGCTGGCCCTGGGCTTCCCGGACCGCAGCGGCCAGCATGGGGCCATTGGCGTCATAAATGGTGCCGGGCGGGGACAGAGCCGGACCAGCGGTCTCGTGCGTATTGTCTGGGAGACGATCTGGATTTGTCTGGCCAGGTGTGACCAGTTCGTCACCGGTGGAAAGGATTCCCACCCGGACGTGTGGCACGACACGGACCTGGCTCATTCCCAGGGCAGCCAGGGCGCCGATTTCCTGGGATTTCAGGCAGCGCCCGGCAGGCAGGACAACTTGGCCGGCCCGGGTGTCATCGCCGCGCCGCGTCACGTGGCTGCCTGGCGATACACTGTGTGTCACCAGCCGCGTTTCGGCATCGATCTGCTCGACATCCTCAATCATGACCATGGCATCGGCGCCGGGTGGCAGCATGCCGCCCGTTGCTACACCGATGCAGGCCCCGCTAGCCAGCGGTTGTGTGGCCACCTGGCCCATTGCGACTTCGCCAGCCCAATTGAGGATTGCTGGCAAGGCTTCGCTGGCGCCAAAGGTATCAGCAGCCCGGACCGCCAGGCCATCGACCTGGGAACGGTCGAAAGAGGGGATGTCAAACAGGGCAACGATGGTTTCGGCCAGGATCCGCCCAGACGCTTCGGACAGGCTGACCACTTCTCCGGGAGCCCCATCAGATGTGCGCCGTTCAAGCAAAAGTCGTTCCAGTTCGCCCATCAATAAAGCCCGGGCTTTGTCCAAGGACATGACTTTCAGCATGGCAGTACGACCAGTCTGGTCAGGATAGACGCCATCATCTGGCGGGAAAAATCAAACAAAGGCCAAACTCCTTTTCACAGGGGAAGGCGAGCTCTTTTCAGAACAGGCCCCGGCCGGTCCGCATGTCCCCTCAAGGGATTTAGCTGGACAGACTCGAAGTTGGTGTGCAATAGTAGATTATAGCGAAAAAAACGGCTGGCCGGAACCGTTTACAGGAATTTCCGGCCTGCTTTTTGCCTTTTGAACCTGGAGTCAGCATGCCTTTGTACCGGATTGCCATTTTAACCGCCAGCGACCAAGGTGCAGCCGGCTTGCGCGAGGATAAGAGCGGTCCGGTGATCGCTGAAGCGCTCGCACCCGTCGGGCAAATCGTCGCTACCGCCATCGTCGCAGATGAACGGGCAACGATCGCAGCGCAGCTGCGCCAGTGGACTGACAGCGATGGGGTCGACCTGATCCTCACGACAGGCGGGACCGGCCTTTCGCCGCGCGACATCACACCTGAAGCAACGCTCGATGTGATCGAACGCCTGGTGCCCGGCATCCCGGAGGCCATGCGCGCCTACAGCCTGACTTTGACCAACCGGGCCATGCTGTCACGGGCCGTTGCCGGGACCCGCAGCCGCACCCTGATCATCAATTTGCCGGGCAGCCCGCGTGCTGTCAGTGAATGTCTCGAGGTTATCATGCCTGTCCTGCCGCATGCCCTGGGGATCCTGACCGCTCGCGAGGGCGAGTGCGCCCGGCCCTGAAAGGACTTCCATGCACTACATCGTCTTTGACCTCGAATGGAATATCGCCAGCAGAGCCACGCCGGTTGATGCCAAAACCCAGGCAGCCATGCCTTTTGAAATCATCGAGATTGGTGCCGTCAAAATGGACGAGCACTTCGAAATTGTGGGTGAATTCACCACCCATGTGCGGCCGAAAATCTATAAAGTCCTGAGCAGCCACATCGCTGCAGTCACCCGCCGTTTCCAGCAGAGCCTGAAGTTCGGCCTGCCTTTCCCCCAGGCGGCACAGGAATTTTTCCGCTGGTGCAGTTCCACCGGGGACGACTATGCCCTCTGCATCTGGAGCGAAAGCGACCCCGCTGTCCTGCGCTCCAATCTCGCTTTCCACGGTCTGCCGGACCGGTTGCCCCTGCAATGCCTCGATGTCCAGCATGTCTTCGATGACATCGTCGAGCAGTCCGGCCAGCAGCGCAGCATTGAATATGCGGTGGATTTTTTGCGTCTGCCCAAGACTGAACCTTTTCACCAGGCTGTCAAGGATGCCTGGTACACAGGCTGTATCCTGCAGGAGACCGCCCGGATCGCCGCCGATGAACAGAACCTGACCGACTTGCTCGGTATCTACGCCTATGACCCCAACCTCAACCGCTCCACCAAAATCAGCCTGGAGCCGGAGGCCAGCCACGAGGCCATCCTGCACCGTCTTGTCAGCAGCAATCTGACTTGCCCAGCCTGTGAAACCGGCTTGCAAACAGTCGTTGACTGGCAGCGCCAGGGCAATCGGGCAGATGCCCGCTTTGTCTGCGCGGACCACGGTCCGGTTGTGGGCAAAGCTCGCTTCCGCTCCAAGGAAAAGCATGTGCTGACCGATCTGGTCCTGCGCCTGGAAAAAGGCCGGCAGATCCGGGCCATTGAGGATGCGACATGAGTGTCTTCTGGTTTGCCTTCAATGGCATCGCTCCGCTGATCCTGCTCGTGCTTCTGGGATTTTTCCTGAAACATTTCAAACTGGTCGACCAGACCATGATCGACAAGACGACCAGCTTCTTGTTCAAGGTCGCTTTCCCGGTCGCCTTGTTCAATTCCATCAACAAAATCGAAATCAGCGACTATTTCAACCCAGGCATGTTCATTTTCGCCATCGGCACCATCGTTGGCATTGTGGCGCTCCTGATGCTGATCCTGCCGCGCTTTGTCAAAGGCAACAAACAGCGCGGTGCCATGGTCCAGGGCATCTACCGCGGCAATTACCTGCTCCTGGGCTACCCACTGGCTCAGAATCTGTTCGGCGAATCCGGTGTCGGCCCGACGGCCATGCTGTTGCCGATGGTCATTTTCACGTACAACGTCCTGGCTGTTTTTGTCCTCGAGTATTACCGCGGCGAAGAAGCCAAGGTCAAATACCTGAAAGTGCTGGTCGGACTGGTGAAAAACCCGCTGATCATCGGTGCAATCATCGGGGCCTTGTTTTCCTGGTCGCCCTGGTCGTTGCCGCTGTTTCTCTCCCGCGCGGTCGATGATGTCGGTAAAATTGCCAACCCGATGGCCCTGATCATGCTCGGCGGCCAGTTCAGCTGGAACCGCCTGGAAGGGCGCATCTCGCTTCTGGCCTGGGCGATTTCCCTGCGCGAATTCGTCATACCGACCCTGACGACCCTGGCAGCGGTCGCCCTGGGCTTCCGCGGCCCGGAACTGGGCGCCCTGTTCATCCTGTTTGCCTCGCCGACGGCCGTGACCAGTTTCATCATGGCCAAGACCATGAACAGTGACAGCGACCTGGCCAGCCAGATCGTTCTGGGCACGACCCTGATTTCCGGCTTTTCCCTTTTCCTGGGTATTTACATCCTCAGAGCCTTGGCCTTGATTTGAAAAGAATCGTATAATGGATGTGCAGGCCAAAGAAGGCCTGGCTAAATGCGGACAGACCTTTGCATCAGGGCCTGGTATGGAGGGATCTTCATGGCAGAACAGACACCGCTCTACAGGGAACATCTCCAGCTCTCCGGAAAAATGGTCGAATTTGCCGGCTTTCTCCTGCCGGTGCAGTATCCCGATGGAATCAGTGCCGAACATCTCGCCATACGCCAGAGCGCAGGCCTTTTTGATGTTTCGCACATGGGCGAGATCGAGGTCAGTGGCGAGCAGACCTATGCTTTCCTCGATTACCTTTTGTCCCGCAGCCTGGCCAAAATTGAAAACGCCATCGCCAACCAACGTGCCCTCTATGCCGTGATGTGTGCGGCCGATGGCACGGCTGTCGACGATCTCCTGATCTATCCTTTGTCCCCGACCCGCTGCCTGCTGATTGTCAATGCGGCTAACATCACTGCCGACGAGGCCCATATCCGAGCGGTTGCTGATGAATGGGCCCGTGTGGATATCCTGCCCGCCGACCTTGCGATCGAAAACCACTCCGACCGCTGGGCCCAGCTCGCTTTACAAGGACCGCAGAGCCTTCAAGTCCTGACGAAAATTGCAGCCGGCCTGGCTGGCCAGACCACCCCGCCAACCCTGGCAACCAGATTCGCGGCTGACAGGCTGGCCTGGGTGGCTAAGTTGTCCGCACTGAAAAAATACCAGTTCACCTATCTGCCTCTGCCGTTGCTCGTGGGCGAATCCTATGACGGACCTATCCATCTGGCCTCTGACGATTTCGAGGCGGGTGGGACAACCGTCCTGGCTTCCCGCACGGGCTATACGGGCGAGGATGGCTTTGAGTTCTACCTCAGACCTGAGGCCGCACCTCTGCTTTGGCGCACGCTTGTGGCAGCCGGAGCCAAACCAGCCGGCCTTGGCGCACGCGACACGCTGCGCCTCGAGGCAGGCATGCCCCTCTATGGCCACGAGCTCAGTCGCTCGATCACCCCGCGAGAGGCCGGCCTTGACCGCTTCATCGCCCTCGACAAATCTTCGTTTGTCGGCCAGGCCGGGCTTATGGCCGAGCCGACCCGCCAGCTGGTTGGACTGGTCTCTCTGGGCAAGGCGATTCCACGCGCGGGATACCCGGTCCTGTCTGGTGACCAGGTGGTCGGTGCTGTGACGTCCGGGACTTTTTCGCCCAGTTTGAACAAGGGTATCGCTCTGGCCCTGGTCGAGCGCGCTACTGTACCGGTTGATGACCTTGGTTTGCCTTCTGCTGGCTATCTGGCTGCCCTTCCGGCCGACGTTGACCATACAACTGAACTCCGCGCCCTGACCATCGAAATCCGTGGCCGGGCGGAACCTTTTGCCCTCTGCATGACACCCTTTATTTGATTCGCTGCCCTTGATTTGAAAGGAGGCCTTTGTCCATGTCCAACATTCCTCAGGAACTGCGTTATGCCAAAACCCATGAATGGGTCCAGCTGACCGGAAGCACAATCCGGATCGGCATCACGGACCATGCCCAGGGCGAGCTGGGCGACCTCGTTTTTGCCGAGGCCAAGGCGGCCGGAACCCAGGTCAAGCCCGGCCAGGTCATCGGCAGTGTCGAATCGGTCAAGACAGCCTCCGACCTGTACAGCCCGGCCGATGGCGTCATTGCTGCAAGCAACGCCAGCCTGTCTGACCAGCCAGAACAGATCAACTCAGATCCGTATGCAAGCTGGTTTGTCGAGATCGAAATAGCTGCTGCCGAGTGGCCAGCCGGCCTGATGACTGCCGCCGAATACAAGACCTTCATCGGGGAGTGACGCCGTGAGCGGCTTTGTGCCGATCCTGCCGGAGGAACGCCAGCAGATGCTGGCAGAGGTGGGAATCAGCCATCCTGAGAAACTGTTTGATCCGATCCCGCCCGAGGTCCGCTGGCCAGGCGGTGAACACGATCCCTACACCGCACCTGCCCTGTCTGAGATGGCTGTGATCCGTGAGCTGAGTGCCCTGGCAGCCGAAAATGCCGGCACAGGGAGCCACGCCTGTTTTCTCGGGGCCGGGGCTTATGACCATTACATCCCGGCAGCCGTCGATCACCTGGTCTCGCGCCAGGAATTTCTGACCGCCTATACACCCTACCAGCCGGAGATCAGCCAGGGCACGTTGCAGGCGATTTTTGAATTCCAGAGTTTCATCTGCCGTCTGACCGGCCTGCCGATTGCCAATTCATCGATGTATGACGGCGCCTCGGCAGCAGCCGAGGCCCTCCTGATGACAATCCGCCAGACTGGCCGCAGCAAGGTCTATCTGGCTGGAGCGATTCATCCCGACACCCGAGCGGTCGTGCGGACCTATCTCGAGGCTCAGGGCTTTACGGTTGAGGAATCGCCGTGGCCAGCAGCCGATCTGGTCTGGCCAGAGGATCTCTTCGAATATGCAGGTGTCCTGGTCCAGAATCCCGACTTCTTCGGTCGCGTCCATGACCTGACGCCCCTGGTGGCCACCGCCCATGCTGCGGGCACTCTGGCCGTTGCCAGTTGCGATCCGGTCAGCCTGGCTGTCTTGCAGCCACCTGGCGAGTTGGGCTTTGACATCGCCGTTGGCGAGGCCCAGGTGCTCGGCAACAGCCTGTCCTTTGGCGGCCCCTATGTCGGCTACCTTGCCGCACGCGAGGCCCTGCTGCGCAAAATGCCCGGCCGCATCGCTGGCGAAACAGTCGACCGGGCTGGCCGGCGCTGTTTTGTCCTGACGATCCAGGCCCGCGAACAGCATATCCGCCGCGAAAAGGCGACCTCCAATATCTGCACCAGCCAAGCCCTCTGTGCCCTGAAAGCGACGATCAGCCTGGCCCTGCTGGGTGGCAGCGGCCTTCAGGAAATGTCCTCGCAATCGGCGGCCAAGGCAGTCTATCTCCAGCAGCAGCTGGTGGCGACTGGCTTGTTTGAAGTGCTGGACAGCCAGCCGGTTTTCCGCGAATTCGCAGTCCGGCTGGCAGCTGGAGTCCAGGCGACACCCGAGACGTTGTGCCAATTGAATGCGTTCCTGCTCGATCAGGGCCTGATCGGTGGCCTCGACTTGGGCATGGTCGACCCGGATTTGGGCGGCTGCTGGCTCTTGGCTGTGACGGAAAAGCGGACTCGCGCAGAAATCGACCGTCTGGTGACAGCCGTGCGAGGATTTTTTGCCCAGGCAGGGAAGGAGGGTGGACGATGAGACAGCACGCTGACCAGACCCCGGATCCGGATACTGTCCTGATTTTTGAACGCGGGCAATCGGTTCGGCCAAGCCGTCTGCTCGATCCTTCCGATGTACCTGCACTGGATCTGGCCACTTACTTCGGATCAGCAACACGCAGCCAGCCGGCTGCAATCCCTGATCTGGCCGAGCCGGAGGTCGTGCGCCATTTCACGGCTCTGTCACGCAAGAATTTCGGCGTCGACAGCGGCCCGTATCCGCTTGGCTCCTGCACGATGAAATACAACCCCAAGGTCCACGAGACCCTGGCTTCACTGCCCGGTTTTGCCGGCGCCCACCCGTTACAGGGAGATGCGGCCAGCCAGGGCAACCTGGAACTCATGGCTCGCCTGGAGGACCAGCTCTGCGCCATTTGCGGTGTTGATCGCTTCACCTTCCAGCCCTCAGCGGGTGCCCATGGCGAATGGACCGGTCTTCTGATGATCAAGGCCTATCACGAAAGTCGCGGCGACCATCAGCGCAAGGTGATGCTCGTGCCCGACTCCGCCCACGGCACCAATCCCGCCTCGGCCGCGATGGTCGGATATGAGGTCCGCCAGATTGCATCTGGTCCGGATGGCATGGTCGACCTCTCCGCGCTCGAGGCTGCGCTCGATGACCGCTGCGCCGGCCTGATGCTGACCAATCCCAATACCCTCGGCCTGTTCGAGAAGAGCATCACCCGCATTGCCGAGCTCGTTCATGGCGCCGGTGGTCAGCTCTACTATGATGGTGCCAATATCAATGCCATCCTGATGCAGGCCCGTCCCGGCGACATGGGCTTTGATGTCGTCCACCTCAATTTGCACAAGACCTTCTCCACCCCACATGGCGGAGGTGGCCCTGGCAGCGGACCGGTCGGAGTCAAGTCCCACCTGGTTCCGTTCCTGCCCGTGCCCATCGTCACGCAGACGCACGATGGCTCCTATTTCCTCGAGTACACCCGGCCCCAATCCATAGGCCGTGTGCGCAGCTTCCATGGCAGCTTTGGCGTACTCGTCCGCGCTTACGCCTACATCCTGGCCAATGGCGCATCTGGCCTGCGCGAGGTCTCCGAAGCAGCGGTCGCCAATGCCAATTATCTGCTCGCCCGCCTGCGTGAGGCGTACGACCTGCCCTTTGATCAGCCGTGTCTGCACGAGTTTGTCCTGTCCGGCATGCGCCAGAAAGCGATGGGCTGCAGCACGATGGACATCGCCAAGCGCCTGATTGATTACGGCTATCATCCACCGACGGTCTATTTCCCGCTGATCGTCAAAGAAGCGATGATGGTCGAGCCGACCGAAACCGAGACCCGCGAGGGCCTCGAGGGCCTGGCTGAGGCCCTGCTGGCGATCGCCCGCGAAGTCGAGGCCCAGCCGGAACTGCTCCACGATGCACCGCACCATACACCGATCTCGCGGCCGGATGAGTTGCGCGCTGCCAAAGATCCGATCCTCTCGCGTTAACTGCCAGTGGCCGGTGTCAGCCATGACGAACCTTTCGACATCCCGGCTGGCCCGGTCACATTCATCTGGACTGTGAGTCTGGCCATGACCGGCCGCTTGCCTTGGAAAGCCATTGCGGACCAGCTGCAGCCGGGCGATCCGGTGTACCTCGTTCGCGAGCCCGGCAATCGGCATGATCCGCGCGCCATCCAGGTTTGCAACAGAGAAGGCCAGCCAGCCGGTTACCTCTACGCCGCCGAAGCAGGCCTTTTGTATCTCCTCTTCGACCACGATCCGCCGCTTCAGGACCGATCTTTTGTAGATTCCATTATTGGGCCAGGCCACAGCCGCAGGAGCCCAATCATCCGGGTCCGCCTCCAGCTCGATCTCGCTTCTCCCGCCACTTTGTTTGCCCTGATCGCCATCCTCGCTCTCAAGGAAGAATCTTTTCCCCGCCGTTTCAGTTTCCAGCTCAATCCCTGGCTCGCGCCGCTGTTGCCGCTGCATCAGAGCTACCGCCAGGCCCCGGACCAGTTTGCCCTGCCCGGGGCGATCGTTGAGCAGTGGCGCCGCATCACCGCGCAAGAACCAGATGGTTCAGGAGGTCCGCATGGCCGCTCCGATTGATTTCAAGAAAAGAGACAAAGCCCTCTACAACCCAGGTTTGGAACCGGAACTGATCGATGTACCGGAGCTTTTATTCATCCAGGTCGATGGCTGCGGCAATCCCAACGAATCGGACGGTGCCTACGCCGCGGCGGTTTCACTGCTGTACAGCCTCTCCTACACGATCCGGATGAACAAGTCCGGCGCCACCGTTCCGGCCGGCTATTTTGATTACGTCGTGCCACCTCTGGAAGGTCTGTGGTGGTTTGGCGACGAATCCGCCTATGATCCGGCGAAAAAGGACGAACTATGCTGGACGGCGATGATCCGCCAGCCGGAGTTCGTCACGCCAGACTTGTTCGCCTGGGCTCAGGACCAAGTCCGGCGCAAAAAACCAGCCCTCGATCCAACCAAGGCTCGCCTCGTCTGCTGGCGCGAAGGCCTCTGCATCCAGGCTCTGCACCTCGGCCCCTACGATGCCGAACCCGCCACCGTCGCCCGCATGGTCGAGCAGGCCATGGCTCTCGGCGTGCACGAGGAGCTGGCCGTCGTCCAGCCAGACGGCACCCGGCGCCGCCACCATGAAATCTACCTCAGCGACCCCGGCCGTATCGCCCCGGACAAGCTCAAAACCATCCTCCGCCATCCCGTGACAAGGTTAGGGTAATGAAAATATTCCGTTTCGCATCGTTCGCCCTGTCCTTTTCAGGCAGTCCATAGCCATGGTCGAATGAACTCCGCAGACGCGAAGCGGCGAGGGCCGTGAAAGAGACCATGGACTGTGGACTGCCCATTTGACAACGCTGCCGTTTCGCCGGTATAATTTGGCCCAAACATCTAGCAAAGGCGATGACGGAGCGAGTAAGCCAAGCTATTGCCCCACCAGGGATTCGGTGTCACCGACTGCAAGCACCGATTGGGACCACTGGGCCGAAGAACTCTCCCGAGCCGCCGTTTCGAACCCGGACCCGAACAGGGCACGGCAGTAGATCCGGACGGGGTACCCGTTACGTACGTAAAGTGGAGCGCCAGATCATTGGACCGCTCGGCAGACGGCTCTTTTTTATCAGCCGAAAATGCCAGCCCAGTCAACCGATCGAACCTCAACCAGGGTGGTACCGCGAGCAGACACCAGTCGACTCGTCCCGGAATGATTCATTCCGGGACTTTTTTATTTCAGGGAGGATGTACATGGAAATGATCACCGGCGTCAAGCCAACCCAGGACCTGGTCCTGAAAAACCTCGAACAGGCTGCGGCAGCCGGCCAGGCTGTCACGGTCCACGGCATGGTCCACGTCCACCGTGACATGGGCGATTTCGCCTTCATCATCCTCCGCCTGCGCGACGGCCTCCTGCAGTGCGTCCAGGACCAGAACACCGCCCTGACCGGCGCCGAACACCTGCGCGACGAATACGCCATCCGTGGCAAGGGCCTCCTCTATGCTGAGCCACGCGCCCCCGGCGGCTTCGAACTGCGCCTCGAATCAGTCGAGGTCCTCGCCAAGCCACACAGCCCGCGCCCGGTCCACCTCGGCAAAAAAATCTCCCATATGTCCCTCGAGGCCAACCTCGCCCTGCGCCCGATCACCCTGCGCCACCAGCGCCAGCGCGCCATCTTCCGCCTCCAGGAAGGCCTCGGCCGCGGCTTCCGCGATTTCCTGCTTGGTCAGGGTTTTACCGAAGTCCGCACCCCGAAAATCGTCTCCGCCGGTGCCGAAGGCGGCTCGAACATTTTCCGCCTCGACTATTTCGGCCGCAAAGCCTTCCTCGCCCAGAGTCCCCAGTTCTACAAGCAGATGATGGTTGGCGTTTTCGAACGCGTCTTCGAAGTCGCCCCCGTTTTCCGCGCTGAAAAGCACAGCACCGCCCGCCACCTCAACGAATACACCAGCATGGACTTTGAAATGGGCTTCATAGAGTCGTTTGAGGACATCATGGCGATGGAAACCGGTATGCTGCAGTATTCGCTCGATCTTTTGAACCGCGAATACGCCGCCGAGCTCAAGCTGCTCAATGTCCAATTGCCCGACGCAACCCAGATCCCACAGGTCCGTTTCGACGTCGCCAAGCAGATGGTCTCCGAGAAATACAACCGCCGGATCAAGGACCCCTATGATCTCGAACCGGAGGAAGAGCGTCTGATCGGCGAGCTGTTCAAGGAACTGACCGGCAGCGACTTCGTCTTCGTCACCCATTACCCAAGCAAAAAGCGTCCCTTCTACGCCAAGGACGACCCGGCCGACGCCCATTTCACCCTCAGCTTCGACCTGTTGTTCCGCGGCCTTGAGATCACGACCGGTGGCCAGCGCATCCACGACTACGACACCCAAGTTGAAAAAATGGTCGCCCGCGGCATGAACCCGGACGATTTCGAGACCTACCTGATGATCCACAAATACGGCATGCCGCCGCACGGTGGCCTCGGCATCGGCCTCGAGCGCCTGCTAATGATGCTGATCGGCGAAACCAATGTCCGCAACACCGTCCTGTTCCCACGTGACCTCAGTCGCCTCGACCCTTGATCCATTTGCCCAATCACATCGGCTCGCCTGGCCCGTGCAAAGCCAGTCCGGCTGTTTTGCCCAGGAGGTACGTTATGTCCCAAACCCAGCACCCCGATCTTGGCAACCTCGACCAGCAGGGCCATCTCGCCCTTGACCCAGCCCTCGTCAAAAAGGTTGCCCGTCTGGCCCGCCTGTCGCCGAGCGAGCAGGAGCTCGACAGCCTCAGCCATGAACTCGGCAAGATCCTCGAGCATTTCCAGAACATCGAGGCCCTCGACACCGATACCGTCGAGCCGACCTACCATCCCCAGGACCTCCTCGACAGCCTGCGCCCCGACCAGGTCCAGCCCTCCTACGACCAGTCTGTCTTCATGGAATTGACCCCTAAGCACAAAGATGGCTGCCTGATGGTCCCCCGGACGTTTGAGTAATTTCCGACTCGGTGCCACGCTACGAAAAGGGAATTTACCACCTGACCCGACAAGGAGATTTCTATGGATATCAATACCCTTTCTGCTTTGGAACTGGGCCGCAAGATCGCCATCCGCGAGCTCAGCGCCCCGGAAGCCACCCAGGCAATGCTCGACCGCATCGCCGCCAAGGATGATACTGTCAAGGCCTACCTCACGGTCGCGCCTGAACAAGCCCTCGCCCAGGCGGCTACCGTCCAACAGCGCCTCGACAACAGGGAGCAGCTGATGCCGCTGGCTGGTGTACCGATGGCGATCAAAGACAACATCAGCACCAAAGGCCTGCGTACGACCTGTGCCTCGAAAATGCTCTGGGACTATGTTCCGCCCTACACCGCGACCGCAGCCGACCGTCTGCTCAGCAGCGGTGCCATCCTTCTGGGCAAGACGAACCTCGACGAATTTGCCATGGGCAATACGACCGAGACCTCCTTTGGCGGGATCACGACCAACCCCTGGGCAAGCGACCGAGTCCCCGGCGGCTCAAGCGGTGGCTCGGCCGCTGCAGTTGCGGCCGGTGAAGCCGTCTACGCCCTCGGTTCCGACACCGGCGGCTCGATCCGCCAGCCCGCTTCCTACTGCGGTGTGACCGGCCTCAAGCCCACCTATGGCGCCGTCTCCCGCTTCGGCCTCGTCGCCTATGGCTCCTCGCTCGACCAGATCGGCCCGATCGCCAAAACAGCCGCCGATTGCGGCGCGATCCTGGCCCAGATCGCCGGTCCAGACAACAAAGACAGCACGGCAATGCCGGCTGGCCGCAACCTCGACACAGCGGCGCTCTTGAAAGCGATCGAGCCCGGCCAGAGCATCAAGGGCCTTCGCATCGGCATCCCGGCCGAATATTTCGGTGAAGGCCTCCAGTCCGAGGTTCGCACCGCTGTCGAAGCCGCCGCCGCCCAGCTGGCCGAGCTAGGCGCGACCGTCGAACCGTGCCATCTGCCACTGGTCGAAGAAGGCATCGCCACCTATTACCTGATCGCCACGGCCGAAGCTTCAGCCAACCTGGCCCGCTACGACGGCATCCAGTACGGCTTCCGACCCACCGGTCATGCCTACGAGGACCTCGCCGATTTCTACGCCCAGGCCCGTACCGAAGGCTTCGGCCCGGAGGTTCGCCGCCGCATCATGCTCGGTACCTTCGCCCTATCGTCGGGTTATTACGACGCCTACTACCTCAAGGCCCTGAAAGTCAGAAAGCTCCTCCAGCAGGGCTACCACGAAGCCCTCAGCCGCTTCGACCTGCTGCTCGGCCCGGTCGCCCCGACCACGGCACCAAAAATCGGCACGACCCTGAGCGACCCGCTCCAGGGCTACCTCGCCGATATCTACACCGTCGCTGCTAACCTCACCGGCCTGCCCGGCCTCTCGCTGCCCTGCGGATTTGACCAGAACGGCCTTCCCATTGGCGTCCAGCTGATCGGCCGCGCCTTCGACGAGGCAACCCTCGTCTGCACCGGCGTCGCCTACCAGGAAGCTACCAGCTATCACCGCCAGAGCCCGGCGCTGTAAGGAGGAGATCACCATGTCTTACGAAACCGTCATCGGCCTGGAAGTCCACGTCGAACTCTCCACGGCCAGCAAAATCTTCTGCTCCTGCGAAACGACCTTCGGCGGCGAGCCCAACACCCACTGCTGCCCCGTCTGCACCGGTCTGCCCGGTGCTCTGCCCGTGCTCAATGAGCAGGTTGTCGACTACGCAATCCGCACCTGCCTCGCCACCCACTGCCAGGTCACGCCGCTGACCCGTTTTGATCGCAAGAATTATTTCTACCCCGACCTGCCCAAAGCCTACCAGATCTCCCAGTTGCACAAGCCGATCGGCCGCAATGGCTTCCTCGAAATCGAGACCGCCGAAGGCCTGAAAAAAATCGGCATCCACGAGATCCACATGGAAGAAGACGCCGGCAAGCTGATTCACGATCCGTGGGAAGACTGCACCCTGGTCGACTACAACCGCTGCGGTGTGCCGCTTTTGGAAATCGTCAGCGAGCCCGACCTTCGTTCCGCCGAGGAAGCCCTGGCCTATCTCGAAAAGCTGCGCAGCATCCTCCAGTTCCTGGGCGTCTCCGACTGCCGCATGGAACAAGGCTCCCTGCGCGCCGACGTCAACGTCTCCGTCCGACCGGTCGGCAGCCAGACCTTTGGCACCCGCACCGAGATGAAAAACATGAACTCGTTCAAGGCGATCGGCCGTGCGATCGTTGCCGAAGCCAAGCGCCAGATCGACCTGATCGAGGATGGCAAGACGATCAAGCAGGAGACCCGCCGCTGGGACGAGAACAAGGATTCCAGCTTTGCCATGCGCTCCAAAGAAGATGCCATGGATTACCGTTATTTCCCCGATCCGGATCTGGTCGCGGTCAACATTACCCCGGACTGGATCGAGCGCGTTCGCTCCGGTCTGCACGAACTGCCGGAAAGCCGTCGCGCCCGCTACATCGCCGATTGGCAACTCTCGGAATACGAGGCCGGCGTCCTGACCACCCACCCGGCGATCGCCAATCTGTTCGAGGAAACCGCCACCCTCTCCGGCCGCCCGAAAGACGCCGCCAGCTGGATGCTCGGCGAATTCATGCAAGCCGCCAAGGAACAGGAATGCGAGCCCCAGGACCTGCACATGCCGGCCCAGAGCCTGGCGACCCTGATCGCCCGCGTCGCCGAAGGCGTCGTCAACCGCAACACCGCCAAGAAAATCTTCACCCAGATCCTCGAAAACAAGGTCGATCCCGACGCCTACATCGAGCAAAACGGCCTGCGCATGGTCTCCAACCCCGACGCCCTCAAAGACAAAATCGTCGAGATCATCGCCGCCAACCCCCAGTCGATCGTCGACTACAAAGCCGGCAAGACCAAAGCCATGGGCTTCCTCGTCGGTCAAGTCATGCGAGCGATGCAGGGCAAGGCGGATCCGCAGCTGCTCAATGAGCTACTCAAGGACGCGCTGGACAAGGCGTGAGGGGGGATAACTTCCAGCGAACGTTTAAATCACCATCTCGGGGCTGTTCTCAGAATGGCCCCTTTTCATGACGGCTTTTCATATTGAAAGTCATTGTTCACATTTAGAAGAATCAGCGCTGAGAAAAGAGCTTTACTTTTTTCGCTTGCCCTTGGGACGGCTGGATTCGCGCTCGATGAAATGGGCGTCGATCAGGTAGTGACGGATGTGCAGGTCGACACCCTCGAGGTAGCTGATCAAGAGCTTGGCAGCATAATAGCCGAGCTGTTCGGCGTTGATTTCGACTGAGGAGAGAGCGGGCCGGACGAACTGGGCGATGAGGGAGTTGTTGAATCCGACGACGGCAACGTCGTGTTCGTAATGGACTTCGCGCAGGGCTTTTTCCACGCCGACGGCGAGTGTATCATCGGTGGCGATCACGGCATCGGGCAGGCAGGTTTTGAGAATTTCCCGGGTAGCTTCGGCTGCCAGGGTTTCGATGAACTTGGACCGATGGATCAGGTCTGGATTGACCGGGATGTTGTGGTCGCGCAATGCGTTGAGATAACCTTGCTGCCGGTCCAGGGTGACGCGGAATTCGTCAGCGCCAGACAGGAAGGCGATGTTGCGGCAACCTTGCTGGATCAGGCGGCTGGTCACTTCATAGACAATGGCCTGGTTGTCATTGTCGACCCAGAGAGAATTCTGGTCGTCATAAGGATGGCCGATGACCACATGGGGATGGTTCTGGGCGATCAGGAAAGCGAGCGCGGGATCGTCCTTGATGACCGTCGTGAGGATGACACCGTCTGTCCGGCGGCTGCCAACAAGGTCGCGGACCAAGGTTTCAGTGTCGTTGTTTTCCGGATAGGTCAGGAGCAGATAGTAGCCATTTTTACGGGCATAGGTCATGACCCCGCGGATGGCACTGACGAAAAAAGCATTCATCAGGGGTGAAGCAGAGGGGTCAGGCATTAAAAGGGCAATCGTGCGTGTCGTCTGATTGGAAAGGCTGCGGGCAATCTGGTTGGGCTGGTAGTTCAAGGCAGCCATGGCGTCGCGGACACGCTGGGCTGTATCGGCACTGATCGCAGGGTGTCCAGCCAAGACGCGGGATACAGTGGAGGTCGAGACATTGGCCAGGCGGGCAACGTCCTTCATGGTAGCAGGCATTTAGATGGGCTCCAGATTGCTCCGGCTGGAAGTGTGCCGTAAGCAGGTTGGATGGTTAATTCAAGGTTAAATTCATAGTATCAGACCTGAGTCAGGGCGACAACCAAATCGTCGCGCCACTGGATGAGAACTTTGGGGAAAGGCAGTGTTTTCAGTTCTTCAGCACCGACCCAGCGGCTATTTTCAGCTTGGCTGACAAGTATGTCATCCTTGCCCAGGAGATCTGTTGCAACAGGTGCCGGCCAGTCGATCCAAACGCCATCAACCAGCCAGATTTTGTGGGTGAAAACATGACGCTTCTGTCCCAGTTTTGCCTGTCTCGCCATCAGGGTGGTAAGAAGATCACCAGATAGTCTGCCAGATAGATCCTCCAGCCAGTCGAACTCGTACAGTCCCGCAAGAAGGCCCTTGTCCGGACGGCGGTTGACATGCACCATATTACCCTGCGTGATCATGCAACACGTGAGCTGTTCAACCGGCTTTTCGCGGACGGGCTTTTTGTCTGGGAATTTTGCGACGGTATTTGTCGCAAAAGCCAGGCAGATCCTTTGCACTGGACAGTCTGCACAGGCAGGGTTTTGCGGTAGGCAGATTGTAGCGCCCAGATCCATCAAAGCCTCGTTGAAATCGCCGGGCCTATCTGGGGGGATGACCTTTTCGACCAGGGCTCTGACCTGGCGGCGATGGGCCAGGTCCGCTGGCTGCCAGGAGGTCTCGGTCAGGCGCGAAAAAACGCGCACGACATTGCCGTCGACCGCGGCTGACGGCAGGCCAAATGCAATCGAGCGGATCGCGCCGGCGGTGTACTCACCGATCCCATTGAGCTGCAGAAGCGTCTTCTCGCCAGACGGAATTTCTCCGCCGTGCTGTTCGACAACCGCACGCACTGCAGCCAGCAGATTGCGCGCCCGGCTGTAATACCCCAGCCCCTCCCAGGCCTTGAGCACGGCCTGGTCATCTGCTCTGGCCAGATCCTGCAGCGTCGGCCACAGCGCAAGGAACCGTTCATAATACGGAATCACCGTCGTCACCTGCGTCTGCTGCAGCATCAGCTCCGACAACAGCACCCGGTACGGATCGCGCACCGACCTCCACGGTAAGTTGCGCGCGCTACGATCGAACCAACTCAGCAGCAAAACCGAAATTTCGCCGCCGTGCCGCAAAGCCCACTCGCCGTAGGGAGTCGAGCTTTCTGCCGATTTTGGGACCCGGTCCCCTTTTGTTATCATCGCTTCACCTTGCTAAATTGAATTCGCTCCCAGTATAACGGATAATTGACTGGATCGCAGTTTTTTGGTTTTTGCTGATTGTAACTGCGGTCAGGACAGCTTGGGAGTTGGTATCATGCGTCGGATTACGCACCCTGAACAGCATCGTTTTTTTGGACCGCGGTCTTTCTATCGGGAGGCTGTGCTGGTGATGCTGCCGGTCATCCTGCAGCAGATGGCCAATTCCCTGTTCAATTTCATCGACAATCTAATGGTAGGCATGGTCGACGCTCCGACTTTGGCGGGTGTTTCAGTGGCGAACCGCGTGTTCCTGATTTTCAACGGCCTGTTCTGGGGGCTGACGGGGACGGGCGCAGCTTTGATCGCCCAGTTTTACGGCGCCGACGACCGCGAGGAGTGCGACCGCATTTTCCTGCTCCAGATCCTGGCCGGGCTTTTCATCGGTGTCGTCTTCACCGGCCTGCTGACCTTTTTCCCGCGCGAGATCCTGACTTTCTTCATCAAAGACCCGATGACGATCGGCCATGGGCTGGCCTACACGGACCTGATCCGATTCAGCTACATCCCAGCGGCCTTCACCATGGTCTGCCTGTTCTCCCTCCGCGCAATCGGATACAACCACATGCCGCTCATCACCGGCAGCGTGGCCATGCTGGTCAATGTCTTCCTCAACTGGGTGCTGATTTTCGGAAATCTCGGTGCACCTGCCATGGGCGCTCGCGGTGCAGCTCTGGCGACTTTGATCGCCCGCTTGCTGGAGGCCAGTGCGTATCTGGTCTGGATTGGGGCAGGGAAGACCCTGTTCTCGTGGCAGTTCCAGCTCCTCGGCCAGCTCAAGGCGCGCATCGCGCTGATGGCCTTGCGCAAAGTCGTGCCTTTGATTACGAATGAATTCCTCTATACGTCTGGTCTCAGTGTGATGTTCTGGTCCTATGCACAGATCAATGAAACAGCCATCCCCGCCCTGGTCATTTCCGAACAGGCCACCCAATTGCTGCTGGTCGTATTCGGTGGCATGGGCACAGGGGTTTCAATTCTGGTTGGGACGCGGCTAGGCGCAGGCCAGTTCGACCAGGCCCGACTCAATGCCCGGCTGCTCCTGGTTTTTCTTGGACTGGTCTCCATCGGCGTGACCATCGTCGCCCTGGTGTTGTCGCCTTTTGTCCCGCGCCTGTTTGCCGTGCCGGATTCGATGCGCCATCTGGCCACCCAGCTGATCATCATTCAGGCCATCTTCGTCACGCCCTGGATCATGCATGCCGTGATCTTTTTCTCTTTGCGGGCCGGCGGTGCCATGCGCGCGGCACTGTTGGTCGATGCCGTCTACATGTGGCTGCTGCCGATTCCGGCCGCGATCCTCATGGCTTTGTGGCGACCGGATTTCCTGGTTCAGAATCTGGTCATCGTGTTCCTGATCGTCCAGTTCCTGTTCCAGCTCCATTTGCTGCCCGCCTGGCTGGTCTTCCGCCGCGGGACCTGGGTCAAAAACCTGACAGCAGGCTAGCTCAAGATTCCGTCAATGTCGCCGTCTTCTCCAGCGACACCAAACAATTCGCGCCCAACCAGACGCCGGCTTTCCCGCTCCTGCTCAACCAGCTGGCCCAGATAGCGGCGCACTTTTTCCGGATCTTTGATGTTTCTGAGCAGGATCTGGTCCTGGGATTTGTCAGCTGTAAACACAGTCAACGTACCCACTCCGAAAAGTTTCTGCCATATAGATTGAGTCATTTTGATGTCGAGAATCCGGTACAGAAGAACATCATCGACGCGGGTGTTCAGCAGTCCAATTTTCAGCGTCAAATGGTCCTCGTCGACGATGTAGCGCGTGAAAGAGATAGGCATGCCGAGAATCCGCTTGCGATCTTTCCAGAGAAGTTTCAAATCGAGTTTGGCTTCGGCAAAAGACTGGGGCCGCGGCCGATTCGGCGCAGCAGGCTGTTCGGAAGGCCCTTTGGAGTCGTTGTTTTCTGACATGGATGACCACCCTTTCTCTGATGAACTGTGCGGACTGCTTAGCAGGATGCCTATCTGGAAAGCAAAGGAGAATGCTATCTGTATTGTAGCGGATTTTCGGCCCAGGTGTCGATTTCATTCTGCCAGTCCGCTATGATAAAAAGTAAGGAGCGTGACCCCATGTTGATCGATGCCTTCAGAAACAGCCAGACTTGGGCGGTCATTGGAGCCAACGATGATCCGCAGCGGTTTGGTTCGATTCTCTACAAACATTTGAAACGCAAAGGCTACACCGTTTATGCGGTCAATCCCAAGCACGACACAGTGGATGGCGATCCCTGTTATCCCAATCTCACCGCCCTGCCTGTCAGGCCAGAAGCCATCGACATGGTCGTATCCCCGGCAGCCGGCGAAAAGATCATCCGCGAGGCCGCCAGACTCGGCATCACCAGAATCTGGTTCCAGCCCGGTACTTGGCGCGACGATTTTGCCCAGTTGACCGACGAGCTGGGGCTGGAGATCGTGCGCGGCTGCGTCCTCGTCGAATTCCCCTGACCGGAGGTGACCCTATGCCCCGTTTTTTTGTTGAAGAAGAAATCCCCGCCGATGCCACCACCTGGGGGATCACTGGTGACGATGCCCGTCACATCCGCACCGTGCTGCGCATGGCACCCGGTGACGAGCTGACCCTCTGTGATGGCCACCGCACCGATATTCATGCCCGGATCCTGGTCGTTACAGACGATGTGGTCGAACTTTCCCTCGGCGAACGCCAGGAAAACCAGACCGAATCGCCACTGGATATCTGGCTGTTCCAGGGTTTGCCGAAATCTGACAAAATGGACGCGATCATCCAGAAATCGGTCGAGCTCGGTGTCAACCGGATTATCCCGGTTGCCTGCGAGCGTTCAGTCGCCAGGATCGAAGCCAAAGATGCCCCCCGCAAGACTGAGCGCTGGAACAAGATCGCCCGCGAGGCGGCCAAACAGTGCGGCCGCGGCCTTTTGCCACTGGTTGAAACACCGGTTTCCTTCCGTGAGGCCATCCGGCTGGTCACGGAGACTGACTTGGCCCTGATCCCGTGGGAAAATGAACGCGACCAGTCGATTCGCCACCTGCTGACCAGCGAAGAACCGCGCCTCCGCGAGTTGCAAAAACAGGGCCAGCGCCCGCGCGTTGCCGTCCTGATCGGCCCCGAGGGCGGCTTCTCGATGGCCGAGATCGAACACGCCCTGGCCAATGGCCTGAAACCGGTGACACTGGGCCGGCGAATCCTGCGCACCGAGACTGCCGGACCCGCTGTTTTAGCCATGCTGGGCTATCAGTTTGAGCCTTTTTAATGTATAATAGACCGACTCTGACAGGAGGCGTTCTCAACCTATGAAAATTTCCGCACCCAAAGGCACCCGCGACATCCTGCCCGCCGACATTGCCGCCTGGCAGCAGGCTGAGCGCCTGTTCGCCGCCGTCTGCACCCGCTACGGCTACCAGGAGATCCGCATCCCGACCTTTGAAGCGACCGAGCTCTTCCAGCGCGGTGTCGGTGACACGACCGATATCGTCCAGAAGGAGATGTACACGTTCCCGGACAAGGGCGGCCGCAGCATGACCTTGCGTCCGGAGGGCACGGCCGGTGTCGTGCGCAGCTACCTCGAAAACGGCATGGCTTCCTGGCCGTCGCCCGTCCGCCTCTGGTACAACATCACCTCTTTCCGCTACGAAAATGTCCAGAAGGGCCGCTACCGCGAATTCCACCAGTTCGGCTGCGAAGTCTTCGGCTCCGATGGCCCTGTCGTCGACGCCGAGCTGATCAGCCTTCTGACCCTCTTTTTCAAGGAGATCGGCCTGGGCCAGACCTCACTGCGGATCAACAGCATCGGCTGCCCAGTTTGCCGCACCGCCTACAACGATCTTTTGAAGGACCACATTCGGCCGCATCTGGCGACGATGTGCCCGACCTGCAACGACCGCTTCGAAAAAAACCCCCTGCGCATCATCGACTGCAAGGAAAAGCAGTGCCAGCCGGTGACGAAAACCGCCCCAGCCCTGCTTGACCACCTCTGCCCAGACTGCCAGACCCATTTCGACGGCCTCTGCCACCAGCTCGACGAGCTCGGGATCGCCTACACGATCGACAAGGGTATCGTCCGCGGCCTCGACTACTACACCCGCACCGTGTTCGAATTCGTCTCCGAGCATGTTGGCACCCAGGGCACGATCTGCGGCGGCGGCCGCTACGACGGCCTGGTCGAGTCGATCGGCGGCCCGCACACGCCCGGGATCGGCTTTGCCCTCGGCGTCGAGCGTCTCCTGATGGAACTGGCCGCCCAGGGCATCGCAACCGACGCCGCCCCAGTCCCCCTTGTCTACATAGCCGGTATCGGCGAACCAGCGGCCGCCAAGGCACGCCAGTTGGCCTACCAGTTGCGCCAGGCCGGCATTCAGGCCGAGGTTGACCTGATGAATAGAAGCCTCAAGGCCCAGATGAAATACGCCAGCAAGACCGGCGCGCTCTTCACCCTCGTCCTCGGTGACGACGAAATCTTAAGCGGCACCGGCAAGCTCAAGGCAATGGCCGATGGCCATGAGCACCCCGTCCAGATCGACAGCCTGGTCGATACGCTCCGCCACCTGCACAAAACCCATCTTTGATCCATAAGATCCTTCAGACCGTGCCAACCCGGCCGGCCAGAGAAAACCAGTTAGCATATTCATGAGGAGCAACACGACTATGGCAGAAATCATGCAAGGCCTCAAACGCACCACCCGCTGTGCCGAAATAACCCCCGAGATGCTTTCACAGGACATCACCGTGATGGGCTGGTGCCACAAGCAGCGCGACCTCGGCGGACTCGTTTTTATCACCCTGCGTGACCGCAGCGGCGAGATCCAACTCTTGATCGACGAAAATAGCCCGGCTGACGTCCGTGAGAAAGCAACCAAGGTCCGCAGCGAATACGTCCTCGCCGTGCGCGGCCGCCTCCAGAAACGTGCTGCCGCCAATCCGGCGATGAAGACCGGCGACGTCGAAGTCCAGGTTTTAGAGCTGCGCATCCTCTCCGAATCCCAGACCCCGCCGTTCTACATCGAGGAAAATGTCAACGCCAATGAGGCCCTGCGCCTGAAATACCGCTACCTCGACCTGCGCCGCCCTGACATGCAGGATAAGCTGATGCTGCGCCACCGCATCACCAAGCTGACCCGCGACTACTACGACACCGAGGGTTTCTATGAGATCGAGACCCCGATCCTGATCAAGAGCACGCCCGAGGGCGCCCGCGACTACCTTGTGCCCAGCCGTGTCTTCCAGGGCCGCTTTTTCGCCCTGCCCCAGTCGCCCCAGCTCTACAAGCAGCTCCTGATGCTGGCCGGTTATGACCGCTACATGCAGATCGCCCGCTGCTTCCGCGACGAAGACCTGCGCGCTGACCGCCAGCCGGAATTCACCCAGATCGACCTCGAGATGGCTTTTGTCGATGTCGATGACGTTATCGCCGTCAACGAAGGCTTCCTCAAGCGCCTCTTCGCCGAGGTCATGGATTTCGAGGTCCAGCTGCCCCTGCCGCGCATGACCTACAAAGAAGCGATGCGCCGCTACGGCTCGGACAAACCGGACATCCGCTTCGGCCTCGAGCTGTGTGATATTTCTGACATGGTCGCAGACAGCCCGTTCAAGGCCTTCGCCGATGCCGTCGCCACCGGCGGCAGTGTCCAGCTGATCGCCGTTCCCGGCGGTTCCGCCTTCTCGAGAAAAGAGATCGACTCACTCGGAGAATACGTCAAGACTTACCGCGCCAAAGGCCTGGCCTGGCTGACCGTCGAAGACACGCCCCGCGGCTCGATCACGAAATTCGTCACCCCCGAGCTTGTCGCTGCCATGGCCGAACGCGCCCACGCCAGCGCCGGTGACCTGCTCCTGATCGTTGCCGACAAACTCCCCATCGTCCAGGACGCGCTCGGCAATCTGCGCTGCGAGATCGCCCGCCGCACCAATCTGGTCCGGCCGGATGACTTCAAGCTGCTCTGGGTCACCGAATTCCCTCTGCTCGAATTTGACGAAGAAGAGCAGCGCTATGTCGCCAAGCACCACCCCTTCACCAGCCCGATGGACGAAGACCTGATGCTCCTGGCAACCGACCCCGGTGCCGTGCGTGCCAAAGCCTACGACATCGTCTTGAACGGCACCGAAATCGGTGGCGGCAGCATCCGTATCCACGACCAGGAATTGCAGAAGAAAATGTTTTCGCTGCTTGGCTTTAGCGAAGAACAGGCCTGGAACCGGTTCGGCTACCTGCTCGAGGCCTTCCAGTATGGCGTTCCGCCGCATGGCGGCCTGGCTTTCGGCCTCGATCGCCTCGTCATGCTTTTGACCGACAGCGACAGCATCCGCGACGTCATTGCCTTCCCGAAAATTGCCAACTCGTCCTGCCCGATGACCGATGCCCCCGGCACGGTCGACCAGAAGCAGCTCGACGAACTGGGTCTTGCGATCAAGGTCCAGCCAGCAGATGAAGCGTAATACTGAATCGACAACTGAATCAGCGCCCAGGTCGTCAGCGGCCGAGCCGGAGATGAACGTCCAGCAACCTTTGGCCTGGCACCATTCATCGGTGCTGCCCAAACAGGTACAGGCTCAAGCGACTGCCGAGAAGCAGGCTGATGCCGCTGTTTTACAGACCCCGCCCCGCCAACATGATGTCCTGCTTGAGATCCTCGACTGGCTGCGCTACATTTTATCTGCAATCCTGATCGGCCTCCTGCTGGTCGTTTTTGTCATCCAGCGCAATGCCGTGATCGGCGATTCGATGGACCCGACATTGCACCCCAATGACCAGGTCCTGGTCGAGAAGGTCAGTAAGCTCTGGCACGGCATCACTTATGGCGACATCGTCACCATCCGGACCCGCGACCTGCCCCAGCATGAGGACGGACCGAACATCATCAAGCGCGTCATCGGCCTGCCCGGTGATACGATCGAACTGATGGACGGCGTGGTGTATCGTAATGGCGAACTGCTGGAGGAGACCTACCTCGCGGCCAACACCCATACCGAAGTCAGAAACCCGGACTACGCCAAGGTCACCCTCGGTCCCGACGAGTATTTCGTCATGGGCGACAACCGGGCCGTCAGCCTTGACAGCCGCAGCATCGGACCAATCCCGGCTGACCACATGATCGGCGAGGTCCTGCTGCGCTTCTACCCCTGGCAGGATTTCGGCCAGCCCTGAACCACTCCCTGCTGGCACAGCCGGCAAAACCGCTCGCATGCTGCCAGCTAGCTGACCCCGCCATCTAACCCCAACCCGATTCGAAGGAGAGACCTTCCATGCCATCCCCCCGACAGGAAAAAATCCGCAACTTCTGCATCGTCGCCCACATCGACCATGGTAAATCGACCCTGGCCGACCGCATGATCGAGCACACCGGTGTCCTCACTGCGCGCGAGATGCAGAGTCAGGTCCTCGATAACATGGACATTGAGCGCGAGCGCGGCATTACGATCAAAGCCCAGGCCGTGCGCATGTTCTACAAGGCACAGGATGGCGAAACCTATACCCTGAACCTGATCGACACGCCTGGGCACGTCGATTTCAATTACGAAGTCTCCCGGACCTTGGCCGCCTGCAACGGTGCCATTCTCGTCGTCGACGCTGCCCAGGGCATCGAAGCCCAGACTCTGGCCAATGTCTACCTCGCGATTGACTCCAACCTCGAGGTCCTGCCGGTCATCAACAAGATCGACCTGCCCTCGGCCCAGCCGGATGTCGTGCGTGAAGAGATAGAAGATGTAATTGGCCTCGATGCCAGCTATGCGCCAATGATCTCCGCCAAAGCCAACATCAACATCCCGGATGTGCTCGAAAAGATCGTCCAGTACCTGCCCTGCCCGGACGGCGATGAAAACGCCCCGCTGCGCGCGCTGATCTTTGATTCGAAATACGACACCTACAAAGGCGTTATCGTTCATGTCAATGTCAAGGAAGGTTCGGTCAAGCTCGGCGACCGCATCCTGATGATGAACACCGGCAAGGACTTCACCGTCACCGAGATCGGCTACTTCCGGCCCGGCGAATTGCAACCGGCCCAGGAGCTTATGGCCGGCGATGTCGGCTATATTGTCGCCAGCATCAAGAACGTCCGCGATACGGCCGTCGGCGATACTGTCACCCAGCTCGCCAATCCGGCCCAGTCACCTTTGCCTGGTTACAAAAAAGTCCAGCCGATGGTCTACTGCGGCCTCTATCCGACCGATGGCGCCAAATACCCCGATCTGCGCGACGCACTCGAAAAACTCCAGCTCAACGATGCCGCCCTGACTTTCGAGGCTGAGACCTCAGCCGCCCTCGGCTTTGGTTTCCGCTGCGGTTTTCTCGGCCTCCTGCATTACGAGATTGTCCAGGAGCGCCTCGAGCGCGAATTCCTCCTCGACTTGATCTCGACCGCCCCGTCCGTCGTCTACCGCGTCACCAAGAACAACGGCGAAACGAACTGGCTGGACAACCCGACCAATATGCCCGACCCGACCGACATCGACTTCATCGAGGAACCAATGGTCAAGGCCACGATCCTGACCCCGAAAGAATACGTCGGCAACATCATGGAGCTGTGCCAGGACCGCCGCGGCCAGTACCACAACATGGACTACCTCGACACCAATCGCGTCATGCTCCACTATGAAATGCCCCTCAACGAGATCATCTACGATTTCTTCGACGCCCTGAAATCCCGCACCCGCGGCTACGCCTCGCTCGACTACGAGTTCAAGGAATACCAGCGCTCCGACCTGGTCAAGCTCGACATCATGCTCAACAGCGAGATCGTCGACGCCCTGTCCTTCATCGTCCACCGCGAAAAAGCCTACAGCCGCGCCCGCCGCATGGCCGAAAAGCTCAAGGACAACATCCCGCGCCAGCAGTTCGAGGTCCCGATCCAGGCCTGCATCGGCGGCAAAATCATCGCCCGCGAAACCGTCCGCGCCTTCCGCAAGGACGTCCTGGCCAAGTGCTATGGCGGTGACATCACGCGCAAGAAGAAACTTCTCGAAAAGCAGAAGGAAGGCAAGAAACGCATGCGCCAGGTCGGCTCCGTCGAAGTGCCACAAGAGGCTTTCATGAGTGTCCTGAAGCTGGACGAGTAATCTTTACAGGGTCAGTGTTGAGAGAGGAACGACGCTGACCCCGTCTTGTCTCCGATGGGCAAATCCGTTTCCTGTAATAACGGTCAACGATGCCGGGGCCTTCACTTTTTGTGTATCAATTTTATCAGCGAATTTTAATAGGTTTGCTGCTGCCTGATCGGCTGCTCCAATGCCAAGTTTAATCTCAAACGCTCCCCAAGTGCCATCTGCATATTCGATAATGGCATCAATTTCCAAGCCTCTTGAATCGCGATAATGATATACTTTACCATCGTTGGCTTCTGCATATATTTTCAAATCCCGGATAACCAGAGACTCAAAAAGCAATCCGAAATAATTTAAATCTGCTGTCAGTTTATCAATTGATAAGCCAAGTGCCCCAACCGCTAATGAAGGATCCGTAAAGTGACGTTTGGGGGACTTGCGAAGCGTATCTGCACTGCGAATGTGGGTGTTCCAAGCGGGAAGATTCTCTATGGTCATCAATCGCTCCAATGCACTGAGATAATCTGCTACAGTTTCATCATCCAGTCGGCCATCGCTGCCACTCGTGTCTTTGGCGAGTGCAGTAAGTGTAACCTCAGTTGAAATATTACGAGCAATCGATTGAAGTAAACGTGTAACCTTATAGGGATCACGGCGTTTATCTGATACTTTTGAGATATCTACCTCGGCAATTAAAGAAATATAGTCGCTGACAAAGCGCAGTCCTTCCGAGGCACCTGCGCCAATCAATCCGGGCCATCCGCCTATTGTTATTTTTTCAGCAAGTTCTCCAATTTCAAATGAAACAATTTCTGATTTAGGTGCTTCACCTTTTAGCAAGTCTGATAAGCTGACTTCACCGGTTGACCAGCCCATTTCATAGAGTGACATAGGGTACATCTTCATGATGGAGAATCTTCCAGCACCAGAATGCCGTTTGACGCGATCATCCGGTGTCGCAGAACCGGCCAAGATAAACTGTCCTTTTTCTCTGCGCTCGTCAACTTCACGCCGCACATAATTCCAAAGCTGAGGATACTCCTGCCATTCGTCAAGCAATCGAGGAACAGCACCGGCCAAGACGCTCTTCGGATCAATTTCCATCCTTATACGTACTTGTTCATCAACGTCAAAGCGCACAACACTTCCTGCGATTTGAAGCGCTGTTTGCGTTTTACCACAGCCTTTTGTACCTTCAATAAGAACTGCGCCAGCACTTTTTAAGCGTTCCGACAATACCTTATCCGCAAATCGCTTTTTGTACTCCATCGTCCTGCTGCTCCTTTTGTATTCTAAGCATATCACGTTATCCGCTAGGATGTAACAATTATATCCGCCAAAATATGATTATTACAACCTCCTAAATATAATCATTTTACCCGCTAAATTATTAAAAGGTCCCGGGGATCACGCAACCTTCCCGGCGATAGGCGAATTCGGTGGCGTCAGGATCATCAGGAAAGACGTTTCCTGCAACTCAACTAATAACCTGGGAGTTTCACCTTCCAGCAATAGGGATGGCTTGATCGTATCTCCTTTTATGATATTGCTCATTTTCATTTTGTGATTTGGCGCGATTTCATTTTATGGTTTGGCTTTTTCCTGGTTTCCAAGCCCCCCAATATAATCAGCGTTTGACCTGCATTTGATAGGCGACCGAGCTGATTTCATCGACCAGGATGCGGCTTATTTTCCAGCCGGTGGGGATTTTTCCAGATAAAGGGTGCCTTGCGGTTGATACGTAACGGTGTCTTGGCTGTCTAGTGCTTGGACTTTGACGTTAGCGGTGTATCGGTAGGCTGGTTTTCCCCGGGTGGAAAATTCGCTCTCAGCAGAATAAATGGACTCCAAGGTCTTTGCCCTGCCTTCCATGGCCAGGATGAGCTTCTTTTTTAAGGCCATTTCTAGGTTTCCTTTCAAGACGCGGTTTCAATCATATTTTCCAGCGACGCCGCTCTGGATCATCACCCCGCCATGATACAGTCATAGGCGACAATTTCCTGCTGGCTGGTGCCAGTAGAGTCGATCCGGTAGAGCCTTGACCGGTACGTCTCGGCACCCTCTTCATCGAACGTGATTTCGTGCAAATACAGCCAGCCATCCAGGGCAGCGACCAAATAGGCAAACCCAGCTTCATCCGGGGAAACATCCATGATCAGCTGCTGACCGCTGCCATCGAGCTCGATCTGGACCAGTTCACCACCGGTTGCTTCCATATTATATTCCGTCCGTTCCATCTGATAAAAGATCTTTCCGCCGTCCAGATATACGTTGAACGCGGGCTCTTCTGTTAGCTGTTGCCGTTCGGTGCCATCGGTCCGGATCCGGTACAGAGACCACTGGTCGGATTCATTCGTGAAATAGATCCAGCCGTCGCTGACCATAAAATCACCGCCAGCCACGGTATCCGACCCGATTGGCGCTGCTTCGCCGCTTTCCAGGTCAATCCGGACGATTTCATTCAGCCCTGAAAGCGCGAAGATCGCATCCTGATCAACTGCTTCAAATGAATAACCCTCGGTGATCAGCTCCAGACCCGACCCGTCAGTCCGCACACGCTGAATCGACTGCAGCCAGGTGTCATCATATCGGCCCAGATAGATCCAGTCACCTTTGATCTGAAGCTGGTCCACATCAAACCCGTCCAGCGTCAACACATCCATCGGACTGCTGCCATCCGGCCGGACCCTTTTCAACGCCACCGAGATGGGTGTGCCATCCTCGACCGTCTGACTCTGGACAAAATAAAGCCAGTCTCCGATGATGGCAAGGGAATGGATGCGAAACCCTGGGTAAAGCAGCGTGCGTTCCGAGCCGTCTGCCCGAATCCTGTAGAGGCCAAATGCCTGATCCAGCGCCTGCATCTCTGCCACCGAGAAATAGATCCAATCGCCCTTCTGCGCGATTGGACCACCCTTGCCGAATAAGGCAGGACTCTCTTCAACAGCGGTTGTTGTAGTGGACGGCAGTTCTGACAGAGATGTTATATCAGGATACGTGGACTCGATCGACACCGTGGTCTGGGCTGACGACATCTCTGTTGTCAGGACTGGCATGCATGCTGCCAGAAAAAGACCTGATGCCAGAAGGAAGATCAGAGGGATCATCTTGAGGCGAATCGGCTGCATAGGATCACCCCCCACTTGACTCCATTTTAACACTTTATATGAGCAGGAAAGCTGGTTAAGCTTCGATATCCAAAAAGATGAATAATTTCATTATCAAGATAGTGATATAATAGAGATGGTTAACACTTGTTCGCAGCAGATAAAGTACAACCGTTGATAGCAGAACCAGATACAGGGTTGTCCTCCACATAAGTGATATTCTTTTCTCCTCAAAATGAATAAGGTAAGGATTCGATGATTGTCTGGTTGCATGTGGACGCTTGACCAGACAGGAGAAAACAGCGTAACCGGCCTTGTAAGCCGGTTTTTTTAATGAATGGGGGTCTTGATTATGAGTCGTAAAAGAGCCTATTCACTCCAGAAGTCACTGGTATTCCTGGTGACGATGTCCTTGTTTGTGATGATTGTCTCAGCCTTTGCGTTTGCCGCCAAAGGCGATTTCGCGACCGTGTTCGTCGCCGCATCCCCTCTCAGTTATGACCATACAACTGGTGGCGGTGCTTTCGATGATGGCACAATCGGCCGTGACAAAGACGTTGTCACATCGCTCGAGAGCAGTGACTTCAAGCGCTTTGACATTGTGACCTATTTTTACAAAATAGAAGTCAATCCAGCCACAACTGATACGAAACAAGCGGTTGAAATTGATTTTGAATTCACGGGCAATACGACAGGCCAGCCTGGTGCAGCCTTTATTGATATTGTTGGGGTTCAAGTCAACAAAGGGACCATTCAAGATCTGATCCCAGGTGAAAACGATGCAGAAGATGCCCATCATGACCCGGAGGAGGATACGACTGCCTCATTGACGGATGAAGCATTTGTCGGTGAACCGTTCACCCCCAAAGCCATGCTCAAAGGTACGGTGCGCGTTGATAAACTCGACGCTGGTGATGTGATCGTCGTCCGGATCGATGTCAAACTCGACTATCAGCTCGGCGCAGCCCCGACCGGTAACCTGCAAGCCTCGGTCAGTGACATGCGTCTGGTCGAAATGAATAGCTCAGCTGTCTCTCCAGCCCAGAAGATTTCGATTGGCCGGCAGACAGTGCCGTTCAAAATCACCGACATCCGCTTCCCTGGTGTCAGCATTGTAAAAACGACGCGTGACATGTTTGGTGTATATAAAGATGGTGCGCTGGTGGAAACAGGTGCCGAAGTCAAATGGCGCTATGATGTGACCAACAGCGGCGAAACCATTCTGCAGAATATCAGTATCGATGACAACATGATCGCAGGAACCGATAATGCGACTTTTGTTGGAGAAATCACGGGCGATGCTGACGCAATCTTCGAGCCTGGTGAGATCTGGCGTTATGAAGCGACTGGGACTGCAATCGCCGGTGCCTACAGCAACATTGGTACCGTGAATGCTCAAGACGTTGGAGGCTCACCGGTCAGTGCTAATGATCCCAGCAGCTATACCGGTGTTAAACCCGAGATTCAAATCACCAAAGCAGGTGATATGATTTCCAAAGTTGGTGACGAAATCCAGTACACCATCAAGGTGAAAAACATCAGCACCGTCGATCTGCCGGTCAGCGGCACGGTGACGGATAGCAAACTCGGCCTGAATTGGAGTTTCAGCAACCTGGCAAAAGATGCCGAAGTGACTGTTCCTGCTGCGCAATCGAAGTACACGGTCCAGACGGGTGACGATGAAGAAGAACCGACCGGCTGGGTGGACTTCACCAACACGGCGAGTGTGACAGTGACATTTACGGGCAGTACTGGCTTTGCAACGGATACGGAAACAGCCAACTGGACGACCAAGCTGGTCCACCCCAAGATTGAACTGACCAAAACCGCCAATCGAGACCATACCGTTGTGGGTGACACGGTTACTTATTCGGTCAAAATAGAGAACATCGGTGACATTGATCTCTACAATGTTGTCGTCACAGATCCGATGGCTTCAAGTTTCTCGTCTGATTTCCCGACGACGCTAGACATGGGTGAAAATGCTTCCCGGACTTTCACGCACACCGTGGCTGCAGGCGACGTCGCGGAAGGTGAAATCTCCAATACGGCTACCGTCCATGCCAATCCGACTACGGAAATTGAAGAAGTCACCTATACCTTGACGAATGATATCCATGATGACGACACGGTTGATCTCACCGTCTATGCACCGAAATTCAAAGTGACAAAGACTTTGGTTGCAGAACCGTTCAAGTCCAGTGTTTACACCCTGTTGGTTGAAAATCTCAGCCCGGAGGGAACACCCAGTCTTGACTTCACCCTCTCTGATCCCAAAATCGGCATCAGCAGCACCTTCACCCTGGCAGCACAAACATCCAAGAACGACTTCACCTTTGCGATCTCAGGCAGTACCGACCAGCCATACGTGACAGCCCGGTTCTACCTCCAGGGAACCAGCGTCTATGTCGACTTTGGCGGCGAGCCTTGATCCATCCAGATGTTCTGAGCGACCCATCATAGTTAGATCTCAGCGGGGCGGTTGTTGATACAGCCGCCCTGTTTTATATTCACCAATTAGATGAATTGCAGGATAATGAAACTATCAAATCAAAGGGGATTTGCCCATGCCAGGCTCACCTGCCATCCAAGCCGATATCGATGCGATCCTCACCCAACGAGATCATCTGGGCGCTGATTTGTGGACGACTTCAGACAAACGTCTGGCCAAAGGCAGTCCATTTTCGACACTGGAGAGCGTTCTCCTGCTGCTCGAGCTCGGCGTTGCACCGACAGATCCGACCCTCCTGGCAGCCATGGATCTGATCTGGACTACCTGGCGCGAAGATGGCCGGTTCAAACTGGCACCCAGCGGCGCGATCTATCCCTGCCAGACAATCAACGCAGCCAATACCCTCTGCCATCTGGGCTGTGCAACTGACCCTCGCCTGAAAAGAACCTTCCAGCACCTGCTGGACATTCAGTATCAGGATGGCGGCTGGCGTTGCAACAAATTCAGTTTCGGCCGTGGCCCCGAAACAGAATATTCCAACCCAGGCCCGACCTTGACTGCCCTGAACGCCTTTCGCCACACAGCCCTCCTGAATCGCGACGCCCGGCTCGACCGAGCCGTCGAATTTCTCCTGCAGCACTGGACGATCCGTGTCCCGATCGGCCCCTGCCACTACGGCATCGGAACCTTGTTCATGCAGGTCGAATACCCCTTTGGCAATTACAACCTGTTCATCTACGTCTACGTATTGTCCTTCTATGACCGGGCCAAAAACGATCCACGCTTTCTCGAGGCATTGGCCGTGCTCGAGTCCAAGCTTGACAACGGCCAGATCGTCATTGAGCGCGTCAACCGCCAGCTTGCCCATCTGAATTTCTGCCATAAAGGGCAACCCAGCGAACTGGCCACCCGCCGCTACCGCGAAATAAAAAACAATCTCAGTCCTTGAAATAGCTGCGCTTGTGGTATAATCTCGTTGTGAATTTCGCATCCGCGCCCTTGCGCCGGCCGACACTCACAAAAACACCCGCGGATGTGGTGGAATTGGCAGACACGCTGGATTTAGGTTCCAGTGCGCAAGCGTGCAGGTTCAAGTCCTGTCATCCGCACCAAAAGCCAGAAACCCTCGCTGCGTGCGAGGGTTTCTGGCTATCTATATGTCGAGGACTTGAACTTGGTCAACGTCCTGTCATCCGCCCCAACCCTAGTACCATCTATTGATAGAATCGCTTCTGTCAGTAGGTGGTTCTTTTTATGGCTGGAAGTGGCTGAAATAGCGGCGTTTCAGGGCTTTCAGGGGCTAAAAACATTGAAATATTATAATTAGAAGTGTATGCAACAATAGACTTCCGTAACATTTTGTCAGTTATAACCTAGAATATCGCCTGACAAATCGTTGGACAATTGACGAAGTGAACCGATCGATTAACCGGTTAACGGTGCAAAAAGACGAAGGGTGTGCAATATAAACCGGTTTATTAAAAAGCGTTATAGCTCTGAAAATAAAGGGTTTTGAATCAATTTAAGAATTTGAAACACATTACTATCTTTCCGAATGCTATACACTGAGGTCATTGCTCTAGTATTATCACGAGAAATCATGCAAAACAGCCTAATCACCATATATACTTTGACTACTCAGATTTCGAAGACAATACGGTTGATTTTTCGTCATTATCCATAGCTTTTTTCATGCTGTAGCGCGTCGGTTTTCTGATATTCCCCTCGGATCCTGAGGTAACGTTGCTACGTTCCTCTCGCATTGTTTTGACTTTATCAAAAACGTCCCTTGAAATGATTGCAGGATGAGAACCGACAGCAATATATTGTTCATGCTCTCCCTTGCTAAATTTTCGAGTTTTTTTAGGATAACCTTCACTGAATGTTTTCATAATCAGCACATCAATCCTGAGGCTGTCAGTGGCACCGCGAATTTGCTGATTTCTGGCAATAATACTTTGTAAGAAAATGGCACTTGGCAAAGTTCCCCAGTGCGGTCAATAAACGATCCAATTCTGAGGTTTTCGAAACATTTTCAGATGATTTATCATACATTTCTTGCTGCCATATAAATATTAGTTATTCTTGCCAAAAAACTGCAAAATATGAATGCCGTTGACACTGACCCTGCACCCGGAGAAAACCAGAATAGTCAATTTATGGGATGGCAAGGAGGGGTTTGACTTCTTGGGTATGCACAATCGGAATATGGCCACCCACACCATGGATGGGCGGAAGTACTACACCTTGCACCAGTTTCCCAGTAGGAAAGCCATGAAGAAATGCGCCGATCAATTAACCGGAATTGATTTTAGATATTAATCTGAAACAATCTAACTGTACGACGATCAATTTAGGGCTTCGATCCAATGAAGAAAAACAGACCATGGTCTCGTTGAATTTGAAGACTTGTGAAATTATCTTTGATCGCAGCAACGCGGATGGATGGAGCCAAGGGGTCTGTCATACAGTAATCAGGGACTCGGGAAACGATAAGTTGCAGGTTCGATTGTTCTCAGACACATCTTCGCTCGAAATATATACTGATGGCAACGAGAATAGTGGCTACAAAACAGTGTTATCAGGCAATATTTATCCTGATGCAACCTGTAATGAATCATGGATAGAGTCAATTGATGGCGACTTGATAATTGACCGAATTCAAACAATTGAAATCGAGACCGTCTGGTGAGGGTCACGCATGAACAAAATATAAGATGTAGTTGATTTGGGCGAGCTGGTCGCGAATCCTTTTACTCATCCCGGGAATAGACGATTGAACAGTGAGTTTTTATTTCAGCAATGATCAGATGGTTGATTGCATATATTTCATAAGTGATAGAATATACAAAGAAGTAACTGTTTGGGAAATGAGTAAAAAATTGCTTTTAGGCGGCTGAGCGATGATAAAAGTACTTATTGCCGATGACCAAGAACTTATGCGGCACAGTTTGAAAATTATACTGAAGAACGTTGTGGATATCCAGGTGATCGATTCGGTTGGTGACGGAAAAAGTGTCATCAGGTCCATTCGCAAAGAGAAGCCGGATGTCATACTATTGGACATCCGTATGCCGGAAATGGATGGGGTGCAGTGCACCAAAATAGTAAAAGAAAATTACCCTGACATAAAAATTATTATTTTAACTTCCTTTGATGATGATGAATATATATTAAGTGCGCTAAGAGATGGGGCATCAGGATATTTGCTCAAAGGTATAACGATAGATGAGTTGGTTGATGCAATCCATAAAGTGCATTCGGGCAGTGCAATGATTAATCCGAACATTGCTTTAAAATTTATTGAACTTTATTCTGAAATGGCGAAGAACAATCAATTTATACAAGTTGAAAAAAAGGCGATCAAATTCCTGACTAAGCACGAATGGAACGTGATTAAACAAGTTGCAAAAGGTTTGTCCAATAAAGAGATCGCAATGAAGCTGGAATTGTCTGAAGGGACGGTACGTAATTATCTAAGCAGCGCCTTGAATAAACTCAATTTACGCGACCGAACGCAGCTTGCTATTTGGGCAGTTCAAACTGGTGAGCGTGAATGACATTCTTGATATTATCATAATAGACTATAGATAATTCCGTTTAAATAACCTGCAAGCTTTGATTGGCCCCTGTTCAAAGGCAATCAAAATTTGCAAGTTTTTATTTTTGGATTTTTGACAAATGTCATATACCGCTGACAAATAACATTGAAGCGATATTACACTTTGCACTGATATTTTATATAAGTCTTGAATAAAATAGCTTTAACTGCTTGTTACAAATGTAGTGGGTTGTTTTTGAAGTGTATTCTCTATGGCTGGGAAGGGGGAGACAAATATTAATTCAGAAATCATGCAATACAGAATGATTTTTTGTGATATTGACGGCACCCTCTTAAACTCATCACATTGTATTCCTGTGGGCACCATACAGAAAATACAGGAACTTTATTGCACGGGAATCCCATTTATCCTGGTTTCAGCCCGAATGCCATCTGGGATTTTTCCCCTGCAGCAGGAATTGGGAGTCAATGGGCCAATTGTCTGCTACAGCGGTGCGTTGATCCTTGAATCGCTGGGGAAGCCAATAAAATCAGTTGGTCTTGACCGTGAAAAGGCAATTGCCATCGAAGAATTTGTAAAAGGCGAAAGCCGGCACGTTTGTTGCAGTGCCTTTCATTACGATAAGTGGATTTCAGACAATAATTTTGACAAATGGATTATACAGGAACAAGAAATCACAGGATCGATACCTTATGAAGGCAGAATTTCCGACTTGATCCCCCCAAATGGGCAAATACACAAGATTTTATGTATTGGGGAAGATGAGAAAATTTCAGATCTATGTACTCGTCTGAAAGAAAAATTTCCAGGACTCTCTGTTTATCGATCTAAAGATACATATCTTGAAATCATGGACGGAGCTGTCTCAAAATCCGGCGCAGTCAGGTTTCTTTGCCAGAAATATGACATTCCCCTAAAAGAGACCGTATCCTTTGGTGACAATTTCAACGATGTGGATATGTTGCTCACAACCGGTGTCGGGTTTGCAATGGGCAATGCGCCGGAAGAGGTTAAGCGGCTGGTCCGATTCGTAACATTGGACAATGATCATGAAGGTGTTGTCGCAGGACTTAAGCAGCTGAGTTTTGCGAAGAATTGGAACTAGCAATAACAATACTGTGTACAAGGAGTGTGATTATGGAACATTCTGTAATCCTTCAGATGCAAGGTATAACAAAGATTTTTCCGGGCGTTCGTGCCCTCGATGATGTGTCGCTGGAGGTACGTCGAGGCACCATTCTCTCGATTTGCGGTGAAAATGGCGCAGGGAAATCAACCTTGATGAAAGTTCTTTCCGGTGTTTATCCTCATGGCACATATGAAGGAAAAATCATCTATATGGGCAGTGAAGTGGCATTCAAAAACATCAAGGAATCGGAGCATGCCGGCATTGTTATTATTCACCAAGAGCTGGCAATGATTCCAGAGCTATCCATAACCGAAAACATCTTTTTGGGGAACGAAATTATAAAACATGGTTTGATCGACTGGGACGCTGAACATGAGCGCACGGTTGCGCTCCTTGAGAAGGTAGGGTTGACAACTGATCCCAACACATTGATTAAGCACTTGGGTGTAGGTCAACAACAGCTGGTGGAAATCGCAAAAGCCCTTTCCAAGAATGTCAAGTTGCTGATTCTCGATGAGCCGACATCCGCGCTCAATGAGGACGATTCCGAGAACTTGCTGGAACTCATGCGCGGCTTGAAGAACCTGGACATTACCTGCATCATGATTTCCCACAAACTCAATGAAATTGCGGAGATTTCCGATGCTGTCACTGTCATTCGCGATGGCCGCTCCATCGAAACATATTCCGTCGAAGCTGGGCACGTCGATGAAGAACGCATCATTCGCTCTATGGTGGGACGCTCTCTGGAAAATCGATATCCTGTTCATGAACCGCATATTGGAGAGGTCATTTTTGAGGTCTCCAACTGGCGTGTGGAAGACCCCAATAACAAGGGCAGGCTGGTGTGCAATAATTCCAGTTTCAATGTCAGAGCTGGAGAGATCGTGGGTTTTGCTGGCCTAATGGGTGCCGGCAGAACAGAACTGATGCGGTCAATCTTTGGACGCAACTTTGGCATCTTCCTTGGAGGCACCATAAAAGTTAAGGGCAAGGAGATACACGTTACTTCTGTTGAATCAGCCATTCGTCAGGGCATCGCCTATGTGCCCGAAGACCGGAAGAACTTGGGGCTCAATCTGTTGGATAGCATCCGAAAAACCACTGTATCGGCCAACCTGAGGAAGATTCTGCGTGGTGGGCTTATTGATCTGGAATATGAATTTCAGGTTGCCGATAATAACCGCCGTGCCTTGCGGGTCAAGACCAAAAGTGTTGATTACGGTGTCTCTACCTTGTCCGGCGGGAACCAGCAAAAGGTTGTTTTGGGCAAGTGGATCTTTACAGACCCCGATATTTTGATTCTTGATGAGCCTACCAGGGGAATCGACGTTGGTGCAAAGTACGAAATATACCGTTTAATTCACGAACTTGCAGATCAAGGGAAAGCAATTGTATTGATTTCCTCGGAGTTGCCGGAACTCATTGGTATGTCGGACAGAATCTATACCATTTTTGAAGGCACCATAACGGGAGAGATAAACCGACATGTGGCCGATCAGGAAAAATTGATGAGAATGATGACAAATACTTTTGGTTCAGAACAAATAGAGGGAAAGCAAGAGGTTGAATTATGACAAACATAAAGAGAATTTTCGGAGGCGGATTAAGGGATTACAGTATGGTAATTGCCTTGGTGGCACTTACAATCATCTTCAACATCATTTCGGGAGGACGGATGGTGACATCCTCCAACTTCCAGAACTTGATTTCCGGCAATGCTTATGTGTTGATCCTTGCTATTGGTATGATGATGGTTATCGTCATCGGACAGATTGATTTGTCTGTTGGTTCAGTGGCAGGTTTTTCAGGAATGGTACTTGCCCTTGCAGTTAGGGATCTGAATTTTCCCTGGTGGCTCGCAGTACCCTTCAGTCTTGCCATTGCGGCAATTATCGGAGCCTGGCATGGCTTCTGGCTTGGCAAGTTAGGCATTCCCGGTTTCATCACAACGCTGGGTGGTATGATGATTTTTCGCGGCGGCGTCATCTGGATTTCCAAGTCAATTTCCGTGCCGGTTCCGGAGGAGCTCAAATTATTCGGCTCTGGTTATTTGCCCGAGTGGGGGCCTGAATTTACAGGGATGAACAACTCGACCTTGCTTCTTGGCATCATAGCAATCATTGCCATTGCTTATTTACAACTGAGCAAGTACAACCGTTTGGCAAAACGTTCTGAAAAAAAAGAGGCGTCATGGCCGGTTTTGGTCCGGATTGGCTTATTAAGCATCGTCATTGGATACATAACAAGAATTTTCGGCACTGGCCGCTATGGCACATCCTTCCCAGTACCGGGACTGATCCTTGTGATCTTGGCCATCATCTACCATATACTCACCCAACGCACGAGATTTGGCCGGGCCATCTATGCGGTAGGAGGAAATAAAAGCGCCGCTGCACTGTCAGGTATCAATGTTCGGAAAACCTATTTTCTGACGATGCTCAATATGTCCATGCTTTCATGCCTGGCCGGAATCATGTTCGTAGGCCGATCGACAGCGGCCGGTCCATCCGATGGCACGGGATGGGAATTGGATGCAATAGCTTCGGTCTTTATTGGTGGAGCAGCTGTTTCCGGTGGTGTTGGTTCCATTTTTGCCACAATGATCGGTGGTTTGGTGATGGTTGTTCTCAACTCCGGTTTAATGCTCATGGGTGTTGGTGCAGACCGTACCGCAGTTATCAAGGGCTTTGTGTTGCTCGCTGCTGTTGCCTTTGATGTGTATAACAAGCGGGAGGGCTCCCCATCGTAAATGTCGTCCCCCTGAAGGGAAACATACTTACATTTGGTAAACCCGGTCGACACTCAAATAAGATGGTTGGCTGGTTTACATATTAGTCGAAGGACTTAAAACAGGAGGATTAAGATGAAAAGATTCATGTCACTGCTACTTGTTCTAACACTGGTCATGGTTATTGCACTAGCTGGCTGTGCGACCGGGTCCAGAACCAGTGAACCTGCTGCCATAACTGAAACTTCCGCTCCGGAAGCTACTGAAACAGTTGTTTCAGAAAGTGAAGGGTTTGCCGCTGACGCAGTCATCGGTGTTGCGCTGCCTTGGCTCGGAACTCAGAACTGGGCAGAAGCAAATGATATGTTCAAAACCCAATTGGAAGCTGAAGGCTTCAAGGCAATCGTTCAGCAAGCAGACAATAAGGTTCCGAACCAGCAGCAACAGATTGAATCAATGATTCAGAATGGTGCCAAAGTAATCGTTGTCGGCCCTGTCGACGGTTCCCAGCTGGGTTCTGTTCTTGAAGAAGCGGCTGCAGAAGGTATCAAAATTATCGGTTACGATCGTCTCATTGAAAATACAACCGCTGTTGACGGCGTAGTTCAATTTGACAGCATCAAGACCGGTGTACAGCAGGGACAGGCTTTGCTGGACGGACTGGCTGCTAATAAGGGCGAGGGCCCATACAACATTGAGCTCTTTGGCGGCGGCCCCGCTGATCCAAATGCGCCAAACTTCTTCAAAGGTGCAATGTCAGTGCTCCAGCCAAAGATTGACGACGGTACGCTGGTTGTCGTATCAGGTCAAATGGACTTTACACAATGTGCAACAATGGACTGGGATAATTCCAAAGCCCAAAGCCGCATGGACTCCCTCCTTTCAGGCAACTACTCGGATAAGGAAATCGACGGTGTTCTCTGTCCGAACGATGGTATTGCCCGTGCGGTTATCACTGCATCTGAGAATGCTGGACAGGAATTGCCTGTGACATCCGGTCTCGACGCCGAGAACGAAACGGTTAGTTGGATTTGGGAAGGCAGACAGTACTCAACGATTGCCAAGCCAACAAGTACCTTGGTCAGCACAACAGTTGATATCATCAAATCCTTGCAGGCAGGTAATGGTATGCCGGCAGAAGATTTAATCGTGAATAATGGCAAGAAGGATGTAAAAGTCTACGCACTTCCGCCGCTGGTTGTCACAAAAGATAACATTAAAGAAGCATTCGCCAATGACCCGAGCCGCTTGGAACTGCTGAAATAACTAGCTAAGCATCACTTCAAAAAATTTTAAGTGTCAATTACACAATTGGTACTCAGACTTCGGACAATGTCCCTCTCAGGCGAAAGCTTGAGGGGGATTTTCCATGAAAAATTTTCCGCGATTTGACAAATGTCATATGTTGATGTGACATTTGTTGAGTGAATGAGTCGGGAAAATCAGATATTATGGGGTAAGAACTTTTTGAATACGGATAAAAAACATAGCGACGAAGAGATTCTTATTGAACTGTCAGAAGAATCTTTTGCTTAATTCGAAATTGATCAGGGTTTCCCTGTTAGTTAGGGGAGAACAAGATGGTTGATACAACAAGAATTTCAACAATACGTATGATGAACTATATAGTCAATGTTGTAATTATTCTTTTTCTCTCCTTTATCATCTCCTCAACAACAAAAAAAATCTGTGACAGTTTTTTAGCAAGAGAATTTCTTGAACGTGTTCAATTCTTGCCGATTATTCCACTAAATATCGCAGGATATGCAATGGTTAATATGCTGGCCATTGGTGGTTCCAATGTATTGAAAAAATATTTGCTGGAGAAGAATCCTTTTGGTGTAAAAGTGCTTCTTATATTAGACTTTTTGCTGTGCTTTATGATTGTTTATTATTTTAATTTCAGTTACAGAGGCATATTTCTCCTGTTGATAATGAATATAATCACATACGCAAAGGATACCTACTTTAGGGTATGGATGTTAATTTTTGCCATGATTTCTTTCATATTGGTTGATCATGATATCTGGTCCAACCGGCTTGCAATGCTGTCACTGACTGAGTACGTGGAATACAATTCAAACGAAACAAAATTTTTCATGCTGGCAAGCAAGAATCTGCTGACATCCATTAATGATATCGGGTTCATAACATTTCTATATTTTTTGCTTCAAAATAAAATCAATGAGAATACTTCCATTCGTTCTTTAAATGAGAAGTTAAAGGAAACAGCAACTGAGCTGAAAATTGCCAATATGCAACTTGAAGACTTTGCCGAAACGATGGAAGAAAATGCAAAAATGAAGGAGCGAAATCGGCTGGCAAGAGAAATACATGATATTTTGGGCCATTCGTTGACCAGCATTACAACTGGTTTGGAAGCTTGTGTTTCAATTATCGGTTTTGAGCCGGAAGTTGCTGAAAAACAATTACGGAAGATACTGGAACTCTCCAGGAAGGGTCTGGATGACGTTCGACGTTCCGTTAGGGAGTTAAAAGTAGATATTATTTCAAAGTCCGAACTTATTCCTGCAATTGAAGCTATGGTTAATGATATCAATGAGTGTACACCTGTCAGAATTGACATGGAGATCAGCGGGCAAACGCTAAGGCTTAATGAAGATGAAGAACAGACGACTTACAGGATTATTCAAGAGTCCATCACCAATGCGATCAGACATGGCAGGGCAAACCATATCGACCTGCACATTGATTTTTTTCATCATACAATCAATGTGATGATAAAAGACAATGGAATTGGCAGTGTCAATATTAATGAGGGGTTTGGATTAACACACATCAGAGAGCGCGTTGCGCTGCTCAATGGAAAGATGCAGTATGAGACAAAGCCAGGCGAAGGTTTCACAATAACTGTCAGCATTCCGATTAGATGGGGAGATGTGTATGATTAGCATCACTCTGAAAAGAAAGTTAATAACATTTGGTACCATGGCTCTGATTGTAGTCAGCATTTTTTTGCTTAAGGAACTGAGATCAGATAAGAATAAGGTCATTCAAATAGGCGTCTATTCCGGAAATGAATGGGGCGTTCCCCAAATTGATGTCTATCGAATTTATGACGAGGCCATTACTCTGTTTGAAAAAGAACATCCAGGTGTTGAAGTTGAATATCGAAGCGGTACTTTAATAGAAGATTATTCAGAGTGGCTTGCACAAAAGATATTGAACGGTGATGAACCGGATGTGTTTATTGTGCTGGAAGAAGACTTCAATACACTATCTTCTATCGGTATGCTAGAACTTTTGGATAAGTACATGAAACGCGATTCTTCCTTTCAACCAGAAGCTTTTTACAATAAGGCAATTGAAGCAGGAATTAATGATGGCAGCCAATATGCCATGCCTTTTCAAATCATCCCCACTTTTATGATTATCAATAAGACATTGTTGAAAGAAAACGGCTTGATAGTGCCTGACAAAAACTGGACTCTTGATATATTTCTGCAATTATGTGATGAACTGACGAAGGATACGAATCATGATGGTATAAACGATCAATTTGGCTCGACGGGGTATGGGTGGGACAATTCATATTATGCAGCCAAAGGTACATTTCAGGCCGGAGATAAGGCTGTTGATATATATGATGAAGAAAAACTTAAGAAGGCCATTGAATTCTCGAAGGATTTGTATTCATTGAATAACGGACAGAATGTACCACCCTATGCATTTGATCAGGGATTGGTTGGGTTTAGAACTTTTTCGCTGGCTGAGCTCAGGGCCTATAAACCCTATCCGTATAAGGTGAAAAAGTACTCGGATTTTGTTTGGGAACCCATCTCTTTTCCAGGAGTGGATCCTGATACCAGCATCGGTAAGCTCTATACAGTACAATGGGGCATGAGCAGCAGATCCAAGAATAAGGACCTTGCCTGGGATTTTATTGAGTTTATGAGCAATAATGATGAAGTACAGCGCATGGTTTGGAATTATACGTATGCTTTACCGACGAAAATTTCGGTCACGAATCAGGTGTGTTCCCAGGATGCGGAACTTAGAGATGTTTTGGATCAGGCGTTTTTAGCGTCGGTTATCGATCAATCGGTTATTGAGCCGACTTTTAATAAGTATCAGAAACTCATCGATGCGATGGACATAAGGATTAAAGTGAGCATCATGGAAGAAAAATCTACTCAAGAAATTGTTCGAAGTGTCAGAGAAGAGGCAAACCGTATCTTGCAAAGCGTTAATTGATTGTTGCAATAACCTGCCTGGCAACGCCTTGAATACAAGCGAAATGGTCTCGCATCTGTCTACAGTTTCTTGTGAATACTGTACTGAAGACTGACTATATGAAGTCAAGAGGCAATTGGGAAAAAGTAGCGTAAACGCTAGGTGACATTGAACCTTGAAAAATGCACGCTGACGCATGGCTCTGAAATAGCAGAACCATGACGAGAGACCGGAGAAGAAGGTTGTTTAGGCAGCCTGTGAAACAAAGGGCTCGTTGGCAGTCAGAATGTGGAAAATAACGCGTACGAGTTTTTTGCAACGTGTCCGAGGACGACGAAGTGGTGTTTACCCTGAGCAAGCTTTTTCGCTTGAAATTGCCTGAAGTCGGGGCAACGCATGGCGACCAGCCTGGCGGCCTGCATCAGAGCCCAGCGAAGGTAAGTTGAGCCGTGCTTGACCATTGGTGTCTTGCCTGCTACGAATCGTCCTGACTGGTAGGTCGAAGGATCAAGACCAGCGAAGGCTAAGAGCTTGTCTGGTGAAGCAAAACGATTAATATCGCCAATCTCGGCCAGGATAATAGCAGCCAGCGTGCAGCCAATTCCAGGGATGCTGAGCAAGGGGGTTCCCAAAGCTTTAACAAAACCAGCAAGCTGCTTGTCCAGAACATGGATCTGACGTTCAAAGAATTGGATGGATTCAATGACCTGAATCAACTCAAAACTGAGCGCCTCGCTCCCTCGTCCAACCGACTGACGGGCCAGGATCTTAATCTCTTCAGCCTTACCCTGTTTGTATTTTCCGTGGGAGTTTTCGGAAAGTAGATTGGTCAACCGATCAATTCGACAACCGGCGATCCTGGTAGCTCCTGGAAGCTCCTTAAGAAGCGACAGGATGGACTTTTGGGAGAGGGACCAGCAAACGGATGGCAACTCGGGAAAGAGGATATCGACAAGCCTGGCGAGGTGGATCTTGGCTTTGGCACGACTTGAGACAAGTCTGGAGCGATGTCTGGTGAGAGATTTGAGTTCCTGAATCTGGTAAGATTGGGCTACAGGATTTGAATCATCAGACATGAGCAGAGACGCGATGCATCGAGCATCGACCTTGTCCGTCTTGGTTTTGCGCAGTGAGAGGGCTTGTCGAAAGAGCTTCACACGCAAAGGGTTAAAGACCACAGGCTCGACTCCGCTGGTACGGAGAAAAGCCACAAGGTTTTCGCTGTAGTGTCCGGTCGCTTCGAGTCCTGCTTTTATTTGCAGATTGTCCTGCGAGCCGACAGCTTCTTGAATGGCTGTCCTAAGTGCTTCGAATCCCTGGCGAGTGTTGGCAAAAGAGAACGAATCCCGGAGAAGCTCCCCGGCTGGCCCAAGAATGCAGCAATCGTGTTTATCCTTGGCAACATCGATACCAACAAAAATCAAATGGAATCACCCACTTTCTCAAAAGTACGCTGACTGCTCCACAGACTTTTTGCTACTGGATCCTAGTTCCATATAAACCGTCGAGCGGTATCTGACTCATCACCAATCTGGCAAAAAGCTGTGGCTGGAGCCTAAAGGAAACCGTCGAAGCGGTAGGAGATACAACCAGTCCACAGCGTCTGCGTGCATTATATCAAGCAACAAGAAAACTAGCGCTTGACTGCGCAATTAAAGAATACTAGGAGAAAGAAATGAAAAAAGTGCTTGTAATTTTTCTGGTCGTGACTTTAATTTCAAGTTTTTTGATAGGGTGCGCCCGTATGGAAAAGAAAAGTGATTCAACCAAACAGAAAAAACAATATAAGTTTGGTGCAACCTATATGACCCTTAACAACCCATTTTTTGTTTTGCTAAATAATGGCATAAAAGATGTCGTTGAAGCAAATGGTGATATGGTTATCGCCCTGGATCCCGCTTTGAATTCTGACAAGCAGATTAGTCAAATAAAGGATCTGATCTCACAAGGCGTCGATGCGATTTTTGTAACTCCTGTTGATTGGAAGGGTATCCGTCCCGCACTTGAAGCGGCAAAAAAAGCCGGTATTCCTATCATTAACATAGATGCTCCGGTTTATAATACAGATTTGGTTGTATCCATTATTGCATCAGACAATTATGATGCAGGTGTCTTGTGTGCTATCGATATGATGCGTCGACTAGACAGTGCCAAAATTGTCATCTTAGAACATCCGACGGCCAAATCTGCTATCGACAGAACTCAAGGATTTATCGATACGATTTCAGGATTGGACAATTATGAAATTGTGGCTCGACAATCTTCAGAGGGCCAATTGGAACAGGCAATGTCTGCCATGGAAAAAATTATCCAGAAGAATCCTGAAATCGATGTTGTTATGGCATTGAACGATCCAACTGCAATGGGTGCAATCGCTGCACTTCAAGAATCTAAATATAAACAAAAGTTACTTGTTTATGGCGTAGATGGTGCTCCTGAAGCCAAACGAATGATACAAGAAGGGAAGATGACGGCAACAGCAGCGCAATCGCCCATTACAATTGGGAAGACAGCAGCACAGGTAGCCTATGATATCTTGGCTGGTAAAGAAGTTGAAAAGGAAATATTTGTAGATGTCATATTCATTGACATTAATAATGTGGATGAATATGGAACAACGGATTGGCAATAAGCTATTGAGCCGGTTTATCGTAAACCAAGCGTCCAATAATCGACGCCTTTTCCGAGTCTGTACTAGATGTGAGAATGGAGTGTGAAAAACTGGCAGAGTATCCCGCCATCAACCCCAACGGTAACCCGCTCAACGGCCGCCATCCAAAGGCGTTCGTCAAATTCGTCAATTACCAGCGGCCGCGTCCGTAACTCCCGAATGAACCCACCAATTACTAGCCCGCGACTCAACCGGTCGCGTTTAATGACTTCCAGCTCAGCGACCTGCTCTGTCAAAACCCGATGCCGTTTCTGATATCCATCGGTCAATTCGTTGAACACGTTCTGGTCCTGCGCCTTATGGGCGTTCTCAACGATTGCTTTTCGCGACAGCCCGGCGATCACATCAATCTCATGTCGGAGCTCGTCCAATTTTGTATCGATTTCCGAACTATCACACAACACATCCCTGGCAATCTGGCAATTAGCAATCACTTCCTCCCGGGTGCCCAGTAACTCATTTATCGCAATCAGGAACTGCTCCTTGATCTCGTCCTCAGTCATATGCGGCGTCGAGCATTTATGCCCGCCCTTGTATTTCTCATTGCACCGCCAGATTACTCTCCGGTATTTGGTGTTGCTGCCCCAGACCTTCGCACCATAATACCCACCACATTCGCCGCACACGATCTTGGCAGAAAACGGGCTTTTGCAACTGGATGGCCTACCTAGCTTCATCCGCCGCTCGATTTCTATCTGAACAGCATCAAACTCATCAGGGGCAATAATCGCCGGGTGACTGTTCTTGACATAGTACTGGGGTATTTCACCCTCGTTGACCTTGCGTTGCTTGGTCAGAAAATCGACTGTGTATCCCTTTTGCAGCAGGGCCTCGCCCTTGTATTTCTCGTTGGTCAGAATCGATCGGATCGTTGCGCTCTGCCACACCTTCCTATGTCCAGGTGTCGGGATACCGTTATCTGTCAGATATTTGGCGATGGCTGAGAACGTCTTACCGTTGATGAATAGACGGAATATCGATCGGACGATTTCTGCTTCCTGCTCGACAATCTGGGGCATGCCGTCCTCGCCCCGCTCGTAACCAAGAAATCGCTTGTAAGGCAAGATGAGCTTGCCATCGGCAAACCGCTTGCGATGCCCCCAAGTTACGTTCTCTGAAATGGACCTGCTTTCCTCCTGCGCAAGGGAGCTCATTATAGTGATCAGGAGCTCGCCCTTGCCATCAAATGTGAAAATGTTCTCTTTTTCGAAATACACCTCGGTGCCATGCTCCTTGAGTTTCCTGACCGTCGATAGGCTGTCGACCGTGTTTCTGGCAAACCGACTGACTGATTTGGTGACGATCAGGTCAATTTTGCCAGCAAGTGCATCATTGACCATCCGCTTGAAACCGTCACGCTTCTTGGTGCTGACCGCGGATATGCCTTCATCCGAATAAAGCCCCGCGAACTCCCAATCAGGTCGATCATGGATCAACTTGGTGTAGTAATCGACCTGTGCTTCATAGGATGTCAGTTGTTCTTCGCTGTCGGTGGATACCCTGGCATAGGCCGCAACCCGTCTTTGATTATCAGGTCGAATGAGATTCAGATTAGCATATTTGCTTTTAGTTGGCTGGATTACCGTTACGACACCCATCGGAATTTCTACCTTTCCTGGCTTGATACTGCCATGTTTTTGTGACTCGACTACCATCCATGATGTGAAACTCGACCTCGCCAAATTTCGGAATTATAATTCTCAGGACGTTTGATGCAATGGCGTTCGGATCATATGCATCCATACCCATCACCTCAGCAGTCAGCCGCTTTAGCACATCTTCGGGAATGGGTTTCATACTACAAGCGGCCACGCCATGGGCGTTGTAATTTGTACAAACCCATTTGGCCGTCGCATAGGGGGTCCCAGCATTTACGATCTTTCGGCGGAAATTGGCGCCGCAGATCCCACACTGGATTCGGCCCGTGAACTCCGAAAAGACAGGTGTACGCGGTTGGGGCATGTACCTTTTCTCCCGCCGCGCGATTTCCTTCTGCACTTTTTCAAAAATGTAAGAGGAAATGATCGCCTCATGAGCATCATCGATGCAATAAAGAGGTAACTCACCGGTGTTCATTTTCTTGGCCTTGGTTAGATGGTCACTGCGGAATGTCTTTTGCATCAGCAGCTGCCCCGTGTATTTTTCATCACGCAGGATTGTGTATATGGTGTTGACCTGCCACCTACGGTTTGTTTTCGTCTGGATCCCCAGCTCAATGAGTTTTTTCACGATCGCGTTTTTACCCATACCACTCAGATAATCAAAATAGATTGTCCTAACAATTGCTGCCTCATGGTCATTGATGACCAGCTGCCCATCAACCAAGTCATAACCAAAAATTCTGATGTTTCCTGGTTTTCCTTTACTGAAATCTTGACGAATCCGCCATTTACAGTTCTCACTGACCGACAAGCTCTCTTCCTGAGCATACGAGGCCAGGATAGTCAGCATCAGCTCGCCGTCATTGCTCAGGGAGTGAATGTTCTGCTCTTCAAAATACACATCCACACCAAGCGATTTCAGTTCCCGAACTGTCTCCAGAAGCGTAACCGTATTTCTGGCAAACCGGGAAATGGATTTGGTGATGATCCGGTCGATCTTCTGGCTTCTGCATTCAGCAAGCATCCGCTGAAACTCCGGTCGATTATCTTTGGTACCGGTGATCGCTTCATCGGCATAGACCCCGACGTAGAACCAACCCGGTTGCTGCTGAATGTATCCACTGTAGTAACTGACCTGAGCAGCCAGGGAATGGAGCATTTCGTCCTTGGCAGATGACACCCTGGCATAGGCAGCGACCCGGGTGAGGGAAGGGAGTGGCGCAGGTGGGAAAATGATTTTTGTAATGGTTCGCATCCAAAATGGCCTCCTTTTTTCACTACATTCATCACTCACAAACCCCGTCGTATCAAGGCTTAGCGGCGATAAATGCTGTCAAAAGATAGGCCGTATTTTTGGGCAATGATTGTATCAATTGTTTGTAGTTCGCCCTCGGAAATGATCCCCTTAGAAACCCAGGATTCGAAGATAGAAACCGCGGTATGATAGTGGATGATCGCCAGTTCCTTGCTCATTTGTGCGCCGCCTTTGCCTGGGCGTAACAGGAACGAGAGCAATATTTCCGCTTGCGATTACCGTAGCTGGAAAACACCTGACCGCATGACATGCAGGTGATCTGATTTACAATCTTGTGATTTACAGCTTCAGGATGAGAATTCCACCAGGACATTCGGCATTTGTCCGAGCAGAACCGCTTTTGTTTTGCCCCAGCTGTCTGTGCAAGCCGCTTGCCACACTGGCGGCAAAATGTCCCTGACGGTCTTTGGGCTTTTTCACCAGAACTATTTTCTCGGCTATTTCTCCGACAAAATGACTTGACTGAGTTTTCAGAGATTTTCAGTTTCTCTGATATCTTGGAATAGCTGACACCTTCACCTCGCAGATATAGGATCGATTCTCTTTGTTGAGCATTCATAAAAAAGCCTCCTTGCGAAGGCGAAATTTACTGCCTTCAAAATAAGCCATGAGGGAAGGGGAATTCGGACGGTTTTTGACAAAAAAAGACCGAAGATTTTATAAAAACCCTCGGTCTGCTGTTTGGTATTCAGACTTATTCAGCGAATTGGCGATTCACTATATATGATCTGTTAGAAACCATTGATGACTCAATGACTTTGTTGTCTGCCTTTGCTTCCCACATAGGAAAACCTCATCCTCAGGCAACTCGCTGCCCATCCTTATAATTACGCACCGCAAAGACTAAAAATGGGGCGAGACTAAATGCGACAGACAAGATTGTGAACAAAGTGCTGTTATTGGGCTGGCATGCTTTGAAAAGCCGATAATGGGCGACATACCACAAGACAGTGAACGGCAGACCGATCAATACTGTCAGCAGCATAATCACCATGATCCCCATGTTGGGAGTGTCGTTCATATTAGACAGGCCGACCCTGAACATTTCAACATACAAGATGAGCGTCAGGATGGTCAAAGCTAGGCTCATCGCCAATAACCAAAATTTCATCCTAGGATCTATTCCTTTTTCGCGTATCGATTGCTCGTCGGCTATCGCACCGGTCACATAGGCTGTGCCAAGAAAGGGAACCCAGGCTATAAGAGCCCCAGAGATACCATGATGCCTGGCAATTGAAACCAAACCGATCGCGTTGAAAATGTAAATGACTAACCCGATCCCAAGCACAAACATGAAATAAATGACTAGCGTGGCGATAAAGATGTTCATAAGTCCCTCTTTCCAAGGAAATCAACGAAATGGCTTTGCGCCTATGAAGATCTGGTAGAGCTCGTGGATGATCATGACCATCTGCTGATCATATGCGCCCATGATCATATCCTGATACTCATCGGGCATATTTGACTGATCAATGGCAAATAGTTTTTCCATCTCGCATTTGTCCCACACGGGATGATCCATGGCTCGTTGTCTTGCCAGATCGTAAAGTGGGAAGAATTCGTCGGGTAGTGGTTTTTCTGGCATGGGGATCTCCTCTCGTTTTCTTATAGAATAAGGGTTTGAGATGAGATCAACTGAACTTATTGACACCATTTTAACCACTACCCGACGTTGTTTCCATTGACTGATTCAGAAGTTTTCAAAACTGATCTTCACTCAAGTTAATAAACTTCATCCCAAAAAGCATCTGAGTATTGACTAAACAAGCCAGTATCAAAATCATACGAAGGGTCATTTGCAGTTGGAGTTTTTTCCTTCAATTTACTGTATAGAGACTTGATCTCCGGATAAAGCTTTACCCAAATCTCTTTAGCGTCAGCAACATTTGGATCAGACATGGCATTGATTTCGATGTTGTAAGCCTCGAGTTTCACCATGGCTTTGTCCAGTTGAGAAATTGTGAAGGCAATATCCATGGTTTCGCCAATACTGTTCTTTCCGTTCTCAATGTAACTCGAAATATCACAGAACCCATCATTCCAGATGTCCCCAGTTATGAAATTATTGATTTCAAATAGCATGTCAGCATCTGACAATGATTCGTTTGAAGAACTTAAATCTGTTTCAGAAGTGTCAACGAAATCAGATTCTTCAAAATTAAACGATTCTTCCATATCATCTATGGCAGAAAGCAAGCCGCCGAGTAAGGCATTTTGGAGGGCTTCATCTACATTGATCTTCCATTCCTTATCAACTTTATTCAGCTTAATGTCGACAGTATTAGTAACAGTAGCTGTCTCATTGGTTATCAGGTCAAGAAACATCTTTTCGATATCTTCATCACTTGGACCAGTGCTATCACCCAAACTGCTGAATGCTAAGGCAAATGCTTGGGTAATGTATTTCCCAAAAACAGATTTCATATCAATGGTGGTCACTTCGGTCTTTACAACAGCGGTTTCCTTTTCGACTTCAGATGAGATAACCTTGGTATCCAATTTTGAAAACATTGCCTTCATGATTTCTTCTGAATCTTCGGTAAATGAATCTGATTCACCCCCGAAATTCTGAATCTTTTCAACGTCCAAGTATTTCGCAACTGTCAGTAAATCATTTGTTTTTAAGGCTGCAAATGCTTTGGTGACTACCTTGTCAGGTGCTTCAACAGCTGTACATGCAGAAAGAGCCAAGGTAAAAATTGATAGCAGTAAAACGAAACTCCATAAACGATACCTTTTCATGTGACCTCCTCAGGCGAAATAGTTACAACCATTATAAACCAAATAAGTTAATTGTTTCATACAATACTTAATCTGACAAATTACCCCTATCCTTCAAATGCTCAAACTTCTCTCTGACAAAATCCGGCAGCGGAAAACCCATGATCCCCAGATTCTCAACAATCGACAGACCTTCGTTACCATAAAAGAACATAACCAGTACTGTTCGGGAGGACCCTTGCAGATTCAAGATCAGGTCCTGTTGCCCCCCGCCAGAGCACAAGCAAAATCAGACCAATTTCCGACGGAATTTCCATTGACTGATTCAGAAGAATATTGCAGATCAAGGATCACATCGCTTACAGGGAACATACCCCATATCGATGATCTCCTGCCGCGTCATGACCACGTCTTGCCGATTCTCTGGATAAATATCAGCCGCGGAACTACAAGATGGGTAATGAAATTTCATAGTGTTTGTATTGAGCACATAAGCCCTGGCATCACCACCAGATGGCGGCGGCGCGGTCTGAGTTGTTGCTGCTGCTGTGGGCGCAGCAGTGGCAACCGTGGCTACAACTGTCGTTGGTGAAGTTATTTCCCCCGGTGTGAAATCATTGCATGGGTCCTGGCTCCACTGAATGGATCCACCATCACTGGTAGCCACAATGGTTCCCTGTTTGTCTGTACGAAAAAGCTCAGCACCGGTCGCCTTGATGCGGTTTAGGGTATTATCTCCCGGGTGCCCATAGGAATTATCAGCTCCGCAGGAGATCACCACAAACTCAGGATTGACGTTTGCCAACAAGGTTTTTGAGTTGCTGCCGTTGCTGCCATGATGAGAGGCATAGAACACATCAGATTCTAGATTTTGACTTAGGATCTGCTGCTCAGCATCAGCCGAGGAATCACCCATGATGACAAAACTGGTCTCACCAAACTGGACCCGAATGCAGATCGAGTCATCATTGACTTCCGCGTGCCCATAAGTTTTTGGGGCGATGAAGGTTACGGTTGCTTCACCCACTTGGATGGATTGTCGCATGCCAGGCACATCCTCTGGAATGGAATGGTCCTGGATATACTTCTTAAACGACAGATAGACCCGTGTATCCGTGGAGTAGTTCGCATCGTAAACCTGTTTGACCGGGAAGACATTGAGGATACCAACCAAACCGTTGATATGATCTGCATCGTAATGCGAAGCGATCATGACATCGACTTGTTTGATGGCTTGCTTTTTGAGGTAAGAAACTACAAAGGACGAAGTGTCACGATCGCCGCCATCAAAGACCAATACCTTGTCATCGATCTGAAAAAGAACAGCTGCACCCTGACCAACATCCAGGAAATGCACCTTCATTTCCGATGATACATTTTCAGCTGACGATCCCGCTTCAGAGGAGGACGGTAATGCTGCTGCTTTTGTTGACTGAGTTTCGGATCCGAGTGCAGTATCTTTATCCAAATCCGAAGCGGATGATGACACCTCTTGGGATAATTTATTTGTTCCAGAAGTCTCCGATGAAGTCGACATCGACTCGACAAGCTCAATAAGGGATTGCCTCGGCGGGGTGGTTTCTGAGGATATGCCACAGCTCACCAAAGAGAAGAGAAGCAGGAGAATCACAAACAAAGATGCAACACGTTTCATGAAGACAAACCTCCCAGAAGATATCGCGTTAATTTTAGCATTTTTTGATGCTAATAATTACATGTCATATCATCTGACAGTAAGATTTCACCCATTCCACCTTGATCGACCCACCCGGCAATCGATATGGACAAACGAGGGATAGAGCCCCAGTCCGCCAACACCTATGGAATTGGCATAGTCATAGATGCGTTTGGGCTCAATACCGTCGATATGAATATCCGCCGCCTTGCCAAGCACATGCTGGGATTCCTGAGCACCGCCCACCTTCTTGTTATACGCAGGAGTCCGATAAGCAGAATGAATCCTCACCGGCCGTCCGAAATGCTCCCGGATCTTCTGGAGATAGTAGATCAGGAGCGTATCGATATAGATCGTGTCGCTGCCATCTTTGCAGGCAAATTCCTTCACCCTGAAATGGGGCGAGAGTAATTCTGAACCTTCCTGTACCAATGAAAAAATCTTTACAGCCATATCAGTTGTCTCCCATTATTTGCACAGTGGCTTTCTGGTTTTGAGCCAAATAGTCTTTCATCCGGACCACTGCCAACTCGATCAGGTTCCCGATTTCCTTTTGGGTGAATAAAAGCCGTAACGCAATCGGGATCCGTTCATAGATCCAGGCGGTTACAGCAGCAAATTTGATTTCACCGGTGCCGCTGCCGAATTGCTTTTCAGCCAAGACAACCAGGTAGAACAGGATCTCACTGACCTGGCGCCTGTAGCCGAGCCTCGCCAATACAATCAGCACGACCGCAACGATCAGTGTTGCAATTCCATAAATCATTTCAGATGTCATTTTCTTTCTCTCCTTGGTTTTTGATTTCTGCCCGCTTGATTCCTGCGAGCTGCCAGAGCTGGTTGATTGCATAGCCGAACACTGCACCGATCAAAACCGCCGGTTCGGATCCGGTGTGCCAATACACGATAAGGACCGCGAACGTAAAAAGAGTCAGCCCCAGGCTGACTCCTACCACGATCTTTTTAGAAAACCGTATTTTCATTTTTGAATCCCCCAATAAGTCAAAACACCGCTGATCACAGCCGAGGCCAAGATCGAGATGATGATCCATTTGAGCTTATTCCAGTCCCTACTGGGCTGTTGCTCAATGTCCAGAACCCTCTGTTCCAGCTGATGCAACCGGTCAATATCCACAGCTGGCTTATGCTCAATCACGCATAGGCGTTCAACGATTTCTTTGTTTTGTTCGGTGATTGCTTTTACTGACAAAGCAAGGCTATTGACGGACATGGCCAATGCATGAAGTTCGGCTTGGGTTTCCTCTGCCTTGTCGATTCGCTTGTGAGCGGATTTAGCCGATTCCTCAACCCGGACCAGCCTTTCATAGATCTGTGTTTCTGTCATCAAATGCACTCGCTTTCATAGTTTTTGCTTTTAATTTTCTAAAAGCATACCAACGGCATAAGGAGAGACCCCTACAACCACTTCCCACGTCAAACCATTCGCAGGAATGCTGGCAACACGGGCATAGCCATTGACACCTGTCAGCATAGTGTCTTTGAACCATGTGCTCGTACAGATACCAAGTGTCGTTCCGCTTTGAAGTACAACAGCAACCACATAATAGTGACCGCCTATCAAATTGACTGGACTGTTTAGTTTGTATACATAGTTTTTCTTGCCAGCTAAAAGGATGTCAGGTGATTCAGCCAGAGCGGTACCTATCTGGACGTTTCCAGCGGTCAATTCATAAACGGCAAATTGGATTGTTCGAGACGTTTCATCTAATAGAGCAGAAACACCATTCAAAACAAGGTCCGATTCTGGGGTCAGATAGAGCCCTTTGGCTAATTGAGTCGTTGTACTTTTAGATGGATTTCCCGTCCAGGTATAAAACCATTGATTACTGGAACCTCCGCCCCCACTGGCTGCAGCGATCGTCAACTTTTTATCGACATCATTCTGAGTGATCTGAACATTGGCACCTGCGGCTATGGTGATCTCACCAGTCAAGGTGTTCGAACCGGGTGTCTTGATCCCTGAAACCCGAGCAATCCCTGAATGTGCATCCGCTGCATGGCGATCGCCATTCAAATACTGAGGGTGATCATCGCCGGAAAGGCTGTTCAAATCGCCATGAGAATGGTTGTGATCCTTGTTCGCAGGCGTCTGGGTCGACTGTGCTGACAGAGGCGAGTTTTGGGTAAACATCGCCATTCGTTCGACCATCTGATTCATCCGGATATCATGTTCCAGCAGAACGTTGTTGAGGTCCAGGGTGTAAGTCAAAAGCCCCGTATCTGCTTCCTCACAGGAGATCGCTTTCACCCGGACTGATTGTGAGAAGCCGACTGTATCGGACCCTTCAGGAGGAATGGTCCAGCCAATCCAGTCCCCGAGCAGAAAACTTTCCAAAGGTTTTAACCGCTGTCCCTTAGAATTTATAAACACCAGGACCGTGCCTTGGATGCCCCAATTCACTAGGGCAGCGGATTTAAGGTAAAGCTGGCCGTAGTCCTGTAGCTTAGCCCAGTCATCGGCCATGTTTCGCGCCTGAAGATAACCTTCTCGCCGCCCCCAACTGGATTGCCCAGTCGGATGCGTCGTTTCCACAAGGGCGCCATTCTCTCCTTCAACCAACAAGGCATTAGTCATCTTGGAACTGTCGGTTTGCTTTTGGGTGCGCAGAATCGCCTGCCCAGGGCGATAGATGATTTCCTGAGAAAGGTCCGCGCCTTTAACTTTATAGAGCTTTAAGTGCAGGCTCGGTGTCATTTCCAGATCAAAGAGCCCAAAGCCATCGCTGAGTTTACTGACCACCTGGGATAGAGGTGTCCCGGCATGAAACGAAACCGTGGTCAGATCTTCAAATGGAGTGCCGACGCTATCTTGGTCCGATGTCCAGTCAATGACCACACCTGGCAAGCACCCGCGTTGCTGTGCTTCCAGGATCAGATTGCGAAGGATTGCTCCGCCATGCATGTCGCTAAAAACGCGTTCCAGGCTGGTCGGGTGTGGCATGTCCTCGGGGTAGACAACCGCCCGGTCGAGAAGGGATAACACCCCGCGGCCACTGACCTCGATCAGCTGCTGTTCAGAATCATCGACATAGCTGGGCCTCACCCCTTCAATGATCCACTTGAAGACATCGACGCCATCCAAACGACAGAGTACAAAGTTCTGATCCGTCAAAATTGCTGGATCGCCACCTTTGGGATCTGTGCGACTAATGGAAAACCGTCCGCTCCCGGCGCTGTTGAGGAGCATTTGAAAGGACTTGGCTTTGGCATTTTCTAGCTGACATAGGATGGTATTGGGATTGTTCTTGTCACAAATGAAAAGCTCAAGGCCGACATCGCTGGCTATCTCTCCGGCAACGACCTCGATCCCGATCAGGTTACTCTCGCGTGTACCAGATTCTACTGGAGCGGTCAGCACAACCTTTATCGCGCCGCTTTCAGATTCCTGGGGGAGCTGGCATACGATCTGCTGCCAATTCCAGGAGATGATGCTGCACAGCTGGGTGCCAAGATAGACAAATCCACCATAGCCTCGAGCGGCTCGATCGGCATTTAAAGGGTCATTATCCGGTTTGGCTCCAAAGCCGTTACCGTAAATGGTCAACACAGACCCCCTCGGAACCCGGCTGGAAGACAGTCGCTCAATCAGGGGAAACGGCGGATCGGCGGTGATGTTCTCATAGCCATAATAGGCACGAGTTCCGGTCCAGAGATTGGTTTTGGCGATGTTTTCGTAAATGGAAAGAACCCGCTTTTGGGTAAACACATCGAGCTTGGCGATATTCTCATAAATTGAGAGCACGCGCTTGTACGCACCGAGGTTCTCATCGATCGACCAGGCAGCGGACCAGCCACTGGAGTCGTTATTGGTATTCGTCGCTTGAGCACGCCAGTACCAGATCCCATCCGTTAATTCAGGCGTTGTCCAAACCGCGATCTGCTGGTCGATGAGGTTTGAAATCACCTGGGTCAGTTTGCGAGGGGAATTGAAGGATGTGGAAATGTCCAGCTCAAAGGTGATGTATCCGCCAAAGTCGGGATCATTGTATTGTGCAGACAAATCTGGGGTGCTGTCTGTACTAATGAACCCACTGGTCGGACCGATCAAATTGACCGTTATTGCCATTTTTGGTCACCTCTCATCAGGTCCAGCTGCCGACGGTGGCGATCAGACGCGCGGCTTTGGGACCCAGGATCAGCAAAGGCGGCCCGAGAGGATTTTTGATGTACACCGTACTCGAGAGCGACCCCACCCCGATTGATGCGATGTCTAAGGTGCTCGTCCAGGGACCATCTTCGGAGAATGCCAGTAGGAAGTCCGGATGATTGAGCTGCAGGTTGACGTTATTGGCGATCTTGGTCGTGCTGGTGTTTTGGATCTTGATGCTTTGAACGACGGTGGTCCCTTCTGGACGGTCGCCAACATCCATCAGCATGGTGATTGGGGTGCCACTTACATCCGTGAACACAATGTCGTCTGGCGTTTCGGTTGCCTTTTTGCGGCCATAGATATGAAGGTCTCGAAGCCGTGTTGCATACATGGTCGTGATCCGGAACCGAAGGACTTTCATCGGTCCGCTGAAACTGACTGGCTTCACACCGGTGCGCCATTTGGTTGCATCCGGATTATGGTAATAACCAACACCATTCGGCCAGGTTGCCGTTTCCCAGGTCCCATCGACGCCATTGGTTGAGTCAACACTGCCCTGAAGCTCACCAAACGTGGTCGAATAATAGTAGGCTGATCCACCTATATATAGTTGCTCCACTTCCCGCGCTTCTGGAAAGAAGACCCAGACGATCAAAGCGAGTCCCTCCGCAGTCGATTCAATGGTATCAACTGATATCTCATCATTGAGCTGACCCTTTTTCGTGCTGTTACACCACAAGGCCACGCCGTCGTTATAGGCACCTCCGCGATAAGCGATCTCGGTGCCGTCAATATCGATCGGCATGCGGTGACTGGGGATTGTGACAAAGGACATGAGTTACCTCCAAAGTTAGAAATATGCAGGGTAATAGAGGATCTGGCAGGAACCGCCCGTCGCACCGCTTGTTATGGTCAAGTGATTTTCTCCGGCATTCAGCGTCAGCCAGCTCTCATCGCCGCCGTGCTTGACGGCTGAAATGACATTCAGACCATCTTTTTCGCAGGTAAAATCCGCCACATCGATGGTGACTGCCTCGCCCGTGGCAATGTTGCCCTGGTACTGAACCCAAGTGCCGGTCTCCAGACACTCCAGCTTGGGTGATTCCAAGGGCCCGGTCAGGACTAGACTGAGTTTGGTTGCGGGAGCCGTACCAGGGTTGCTATGAATCCAGGCAAAAGATGGTAAAGAGATCAGTTGCTGATCGGAATACAGCACAGTGCCATAGAAGAACGGATCTGCCATGGAGACTTCCAGAGCGAATTTGGTCAGTCCCAGCGGCTTGCGACTGAACTTGACCGGGCGCAGGATTTCCACAGCCGCTTCGCGAGAAGTACCATCAGGCAACTGTTTGGCCAAGACATGTTGTCCAGGCGAACCAAACAACCGACTCAAAGTATCGATATTTTCATAAAGAACCTGATCGGGCGTTTTCCCACTGGGAACGACACCTGTCGTCGGATCAACCGAGCGCACCCACATCAGGAAGATCAATACCCGGTCGCTGTAGCGCTTTTTAATCCAGCGCTTGCCGTCCTGGAAAGGGATCTGGATATTTTCACCGCGAAACCCCGGTGTGCCCAGTCCATCCGATACTTCATAGATTCCCCAGGCTTTGGTCTGCAAGGACTCATTATCAAAGCTATATTGTTCCATTTAGACTACCCCGTAGGACTGTTTCAACAACATGCGGCGAATGCTTTCTTCCGAGCTCTCCGGTTTGGGATTGTGGACTGTAATGCTGTAAGTGTTGGTCACACCACCTGGTCCGTATACCGCTTGCCCGTTTTTACCCTGACTGACTTTTTGCATCGCGGCAATAATCAGGCTTTCCAGTCGATCGATCGGGACAACCGCTTCGGATCCTGCTTCGCCAACCCCGATCACACTCGGGCTGTTGAAGATACCGCCACTGGCATACCACTTGATTCCTAGCTTCGGGGCCGAAGGAGGGTTTAAACTCCATGACCCCGAGATTTCAAAGTGGGGCAGCTTCGGTTTGGGCAACTTGATTTCCGGCAGCTTCAAATTGGCAAAGAACCCGACGATCGCATCCAGAGCGGTCCGGATCGTGTTTTTGACCGCAGTGATCGGCCCTTCGACACTCGTTTTGATGCTGTTCCAAACTTCGGAGGTCTTTTGCTTGACGGTTTCCCAGTTGGTGTATAAAAGGATGCCGACCGCGATGAGTCCGGCGATGATCGCGATCACGAGGCCAATCGGACCGGTCAACGCAGTAAAGACCGCACCCAGAGCACCGCTGATCCCACCGACCGAAGCCAATGCACCAGAGATCGCACCCACAGCAGTTGATATCCCGCCAATGACGGAAATGATCTTGCCGACAATCCCGATCACCGGTCCGGCTGCGGCTGCAACTAGGGCGATTTTGACGATCTGTTCCTGCTGTTCTTTCGAAAGACCCTGAAACGCATCCATCAGGGGTTTTACCACGCTGATGATCTTTTCCAACACCGGGATCAGGATCTGGCCGAACTGGATCCCGAGCTGCGTCGCTTGCTCTTGCATGATCCGCAGTTTATTGGTCGGGCTATCCAGTGTTCGCGCCAGGTCACCTTGGGCGTTCTTGGTCGATTCCATAATCACCCCGAACCGAGCTTGGACCTTTTGGGCTTCGGTCAATTTTTCTCCCTGCTTAGCAATGCCGTTGGCATAGGCATAGGTTTTAACCGTGTTTTCATTGACCAGGATACCCAAAGCTTTTAAAGGTTCCGCTTCACCGGAGATACCAGATTTTAGCTTATTAAACGCTTCATCCGGGCTCAGGTTATAAAAAGATGCCATGTCATAGGACAACTGGGTTAAGGTTTCGGACAGGGTTAGTGATTCATCCGTCGAAAGACCCATGGAGGTCAGCATCGCGTTATAGGTGGCAACGTTCTTTCGCACGGTGAAGGCATTAAGCCCCAGGGCTTTGGAGGTTTCATCCGACCACTTGCGGGCAGAATCTGCCATATCTCCCATCGCAACTTCGAACAGGTTTTCGGACTCGACCGCATCCATCGCCAGTTTGGTTGAAGCAGTGGCGATCCCCAGGATCGGCAAGGTGACTGCGGTGGACAAGGTTTTACCAACCGAGGAGAGTTTGTCGCCGAACACCTTCATTTTCTTTCCGGCAGCGTCCATGTTCTGCGAGAGCTTGTACCAGGCCGAGCTTTTGAGGTTCAGTTCGCGAGTGGTTTCCTGCAGCTCCTGCTGCATTTTGTTAAGTTCGGCGGTGGCGTAATTGACCTTGATTTTCAAATTCTCGGTCGCCTTGGCATCCTCGCCTTTGGCCCGGACACTGGCTTGATACGCATGCTCCAGCTCACGTACCTTCTGGGCTTGGATATCCACCTGACGGTTGAGGCTATCTGCTTTGAGTTTCAACCCTTCAGTCGATTTGCCAAAATCACCCAGCCGGGCGCTGGCAGCGGCAAACTCGCTTTGGACCACTTTCAAGCTACGTTGGATTTTTAAGACGCCTTCCTGAAACCCGCGATCGTCAAGACCGATCCGGGCGATGACGGTATTGGTATCACTGGCCATGCCTACTTAATCCCTCCTTCCTAGAACAGGATGCTGTCGATTGTATCCGTGTTATCATCGTCGCCAATACCGTGCACCGCTCGGTAGACCTTATACAGGGCTTGGAGCTTTTTCGGGGTACTGAGCCAAAACTGCTCTTCGGTCATTTTCAGAAGATTGGTTGCCAAATAAAAAAGCCACTCCCAGTCCCAGGTATTGGACTCTAAGTGGCTTTCGATTCCCCCGGCTCCGAATCCTCCGCTTCGGGCATGGCCTTGTCGAGTGCTTCATTAATCGCCGTGCCCAGGCGTTCGAGATCTTTAAGCTCCAGGAGCTCGCCGACCTGGCGCAGGGAGACACCTTCGTCCTCAACCTTGATCGAGGCATAGATCAGGGCGCGAATGGCTTTGAGTTTCATTTTCTGTAAATCCTCAAAGGCCAGGTTGATGTCGCCATAGACATCCTCGAGTTCGCAGAAGGTGTTCATGTTGAGCTTGATCTCATAATCCTTGCCACCGAGAGAGAAGGGGATGCCTTTGTTTTTGAGTTCAGATGCTTTCATGTTTCAACGACTCCTTCGTTATGGGGTGACGATCGGTTCAGCCGGAACAGCGGTAAACCAGGCCGTGATAATTGCCGGATCGATCCCAACCTCATCCTCATCGGCAATAAAGCGGAAGTTGCCATCAAAATCGCGTGAGTAGAACGTGCCTTTGAGTTTGGCGGTTTTCGGGGCGGGCTTATCCGCTTCGGTGTCATACTCATCTGCCGCCAGCTCGAACTTGCCCTTCAGTAGCCAGACGAAACGGTATTTGCCGTTATGCTTTTTGGACTTAAAGCCCAGGGCTACCGTCGGGGCCAAGTCCTGTTTGCTTTCGATCAGGACGCCGGTGACAACCGATGCACCTTGCAAAGTGGCACGGCTGGTAAGGGAGAGCTGGTTGAGTTCGATTTCGACTTCGATGCTGTCAAAGGATGTGATTACATCTTCGACTGAGTCGTCCGAATAGATGTTTTCCGAATTGACCTTGGGGGTGAGCTTGGCGCTGATCGCCCGCTCCAGTTTGGTCGTGGTGGCATAAGTTGCCCCGGTGTTATCGTCTTTGGTCAAAAGCGCGATGTGAATATCTCTAAGACCGATTTGTCTGGCCATTTAAGTGTCCTCCTTGGATTCGAGATAAAAGAATTTGAGCCCCTTGTGGTAGATTCCGGTGTCAGGTTCATAGAAATCCGCTTCGTTCAGGCGATGAAACCCCGTTGCCAGGAGCAATGACTTCACCGTTGTCACCAAAGCGGTGTAGTCCGTTTTCGACCAGATGTCTATCTGGATGTAATGCCCCGTTTGATCTTCCTGGTCATCGGAAAAATCCTCGCCGTTTTGCAGGTATTCATGGAAGGTGATGTAGGTGTTTTCGGTACCGGAGTATTTCTGGAAAGCGACCGGAACGCCAACAGGTGCCAGGGCATCCAAGACGATTTTGTTAATCTTCATTGAGACCCCTTTCCAGTTCCTCCCGGATTACGGCGTTGATCTTGCCCTTGTTTTCACGCACTGACTTTTCGGCCCAGTGCTGGGCAGGGATTTTGGATGTGCCCCACTCGGTGAATTTGCTATAGAAAAACGGGGAATTATCGCCTTTGGTCGGTCCGACCTGGACGAAATCCACCCCGTTTTCCTGCTTCACGTCTGAAACGGCAATGTTGTCTGCCATATGGGTCTTGCTCTGGTCTGATCGGGGTGCTTTGGATTCTATGCTGGATTTGACCAGCTTCCCGGCTCGATCGAGTGCTTTTTGCTTAATGGCGACCCCCTTGGCACCAAGTTTATTGACCTTGGCAATGAGCTCCTGCATGCCCTCAAGTTCAATCTTGGCCACCGGGCATCACCTCCACCGCTTTAATCTCCAAATACTTTTTCCGGTACTTGATGTCATCGATGTCGACGATGTTAAACACCCGGTCCTGAAACTGGATTTGCATGCTGGTAGAAACACTGGGCAGGTAGCGGATTGTGAACTTGACGGTGTTCTCGGCTTGGACGGCCTTGGCGGCAAAATACTCCTTGCCGTGTAGGTTCGTTACAGCGGCCCAGATTGTTTTGAAAACTTGGACCTCGGTTGTTTCAAAGCCATTTTCGTTAATGACCGGGGTCGTGCTTACAATTGATATCCGATGACGAAGCTCAGAAATATTCATACTCACCACCCGTCCAATCGATACGATTGCAGCAGTCGTCTGGTGAAATCCAGAAGTTCAGTAATGTTGGCTGCTTCACGCTGCTCATAGAGATTGGCGACCAGAAACAACCCCGCATTTTTGAGGATCTCTGGGACAGGATCAAATTCGGCTAAAGATCGCCTCAGAACGTCTTCACAGATTCCCTCTGCGGTGGAAATAAAATGGAGGATGAGCGAATCATCCTCCACACCGTCAACGCGCAGATAGTGTTTGGCTTCTTCTAATGTGACAATCAGATCGCTCACCTCCCATTTTTGTGTGCATATGTCCTTGGTTCGTAATCGGAAAATATTGCGAAGCAAATCTGCAACCAGTTCGTGATTTTACTTCGCAATTGGCGGCTATGATGAACCGTTACTCAGCCGCCATCAGTCCCGCTGCTTTGAGTTTTGCCAGCAGCGCATTGAAATCCGTGACCAGCCCGGGGACATCAGCAGCGACACTGTCGGCTTGAAAAGCGGCAGGGGTGAACAGGCCAAGGACCTGTCCACCTTCTGCAATTTCCAACGTGCCGCCAATGACGGTCTTGTCACCACCCTGTTCGGTGTAGTTTTTGACGTTACTCATTGTCTACACCTCACGCTTTCATCTGCAGGACTTGGATTGCTTCCGGCAGAATCAGCTTGCCATCGACACGCTGGGTGGCCCTGAAGCCGACCTGGCCGTTGGCGGCATACAGTTCGTTCAGACGCTGGAACGACCGGCCCTGGCGATCGGCGATCCAATAGTTTTTGAAGTCTCCAAAGGCAATAATTTTAGCGGCTGAGGCGATCGTCGGTATGTTGCTGGATGTGAAGATCGGACGATCAAGAATGCTATCTGGTCCCCCTTCATCAAGGGATGGACGCCACAAATATTGTCCGCTACCATCCTTCAACTTTCGAATCGCTTTGATCGTTAAGTCATTCATCACAAACACTGCATTTTTCCTGTAGGGTGCTCTAAGGGAGTGATACAGATCTAGCAACTCATCCGCTGTCATTGCAGTGGCCGATGCAGCCGTCACTCCAACCTGAGCACCACCTGTAGAATTAAAGATACCAATCGGTTTACCGGAACCATCGCCGATAAAGAAGGCTTCTTCCTCTTTGGCACCGATCCGGCGGCCAAACTCTCTGGCGATGTAGCTTTCGAGGTTGAATACCGCATCGTTCAAGAGCTCCTCAGAGACTTTGATCATGGTGGCAAGCTTATACGCTCCGATCGTCACCTGTGTGAAGGCATCGTCCGATTCCGGAATCAGACCTTCCTCATCGACCCAGCTGGCCGTGCCTTTGCTGGCCACAACCGGGATCTTGCGGTCGCCGGATGAAGTGGAGATCACATTCGCCAGCTGACGGAAGATGTTCTGCTCCTCAAGCGCGGCGATCAGCTGACGTTCGAACTCATCCGGGACCAGGTAGCCACCTTCCGAATCGGTGCCGATCTGCAGGGCGTTTTGGACATCAAAGTGAGTTTTATTGCGCATGGCTTTCCAGAACGAGGTACGGTACTCATCCGAAGCACGACCAACTTTGGCATCCTGGCCAGTGCCGTTCGGGACGTTGCGGATCGGGTTGTTGACCGGCTGGTTCAGTTCCAAATCCATTGCTCTCTGGCGTTCTAGGCGATCGATCTCTTTGCCAAGGTCGACGACTTCCTTCTCCATCTTGTCATAGACAGCAGTGTCCTCGGCGCTGATCAGGCCATCGGTACCGCGCTTGCTGTCGAGGAATGCTTTGGCAGCATCCCAGGCTTTTGCTCTCTTTTCACGAAGTTCCAAAATCATGTTCATAACAATAATGCCCTCCTTCAAGGCTGAATCAAAAAGAGCCGCTTCTCGAGCGACTCTACAGTGGTGGATGGGATGTGGGTCTGTGGTTCGGGGTCCGGTGGTTTGGGTCGTTGTGGCAGTTTTTGCATCAGGGAATTAGTCACGGTCAGGTTACTGAAGATGATGCCCTCGCCATCCGTTGCAACCTGAGCATCTGAGAAAAGGATGCCATCGGCAAAGCCCAATTCAACGGCTTTTCGCGCGTTCATCCAGCTCTCGTTGTCCATAAGCCGTGAAATCTTAGCTCGTGAAAGTCCTGATTTGATCTCATAGGCGGAGATGATCGATTCTTTCACTTCATTTAGCATGGCAATGGTTTTTTCCATCTCCACAGTGTCGCCAAATGCTAAGGCGAGCGGATTATGGATCATCAGACACGAGACCGGTGACATTAGGACCTCGCCCCCGGCCATGGCAATAACCGATGCAGCGCTGGCTGCAATGCCATCGATTTTAACGGTCACTTTGCCTGGGAAATCCATGAGCATGTTGTAGATCTGGGCAGCAGCAAAGACATCCCCACCCGGACTATTGACCCAGATGGTGATGTCGCCGATTTCATTCATGAGCTCTGCTTTGAATTGCTTCGGCGTGACCTCATCTCCGTACCAGCTTTCTTCAGCTATGGGACCTTCCAGATAGAGAGTTCGGCCGTTTTCGTTCTTGATCCAGTTCCAGAAGTGTCTTTTCAAGGGTTTATTCCTCCTTCGTTGAGTTGATTTTTGACGCCCAGGCGCCAATATCCTCTAATTTGATCATGTTGCCATTGACAGCAAACACGTCTCCGTGTTCAATGGCATTCAGATTTTCAAGGGATCGCGCATCATTCGGGCTCAAGAATCCGTTCTGAATACCAATCGCATACCCGTTCATTCGACTCTGATAATCGCCGCGGAGCAGACCATCCAGGTTGAATTTGACAAAATACTGCTGCTTTTCGGACGGCAAGAATAAAGCCTTCTGAATGGCCTGTTCCCACCTGATAACCCACGGATCCAAGGTGTATTTCACAAACTCCAGCGACTGCTGCTCAATGTTGGAAAAACTTGATTTTTCGAGATCAGCCAAGAGGTGTGGAGCTACCCTGAAAATTCGAGCGATTTCGTTGATCTGAAATTTTCTAGTTTCGAGAAACTGTGCCTGATCAGGCGGGATCCCGATCGGGGAGAACTTGACACCTTCTTCCAAAACAGCGATCCGGTGGGCGTTACCGCTTCCCTGGTATACAGCGTTCCAACTGTCTCGCAGCCGTTTGGGATCCTTAACGATCCCAGGGTGTTCCAAAACACCCCCAGGATTGGCCCCATTTGAGAAAAATACAGCGCCATATTCCTCCGCCGCTATCGACATTCCGATGGAATTTTTTGCCATCGCGATTGGCGAATAACCGACGAGGCCATCAAAGCCGAGCCCTGGAATGTGGAGGACCTCATCGCTTCGTAGCACATAGATGCCGCGTTCCGTCTGATAGTGGTAGGTGATCTCACCCGTAATGGCCCGATCCACCAGCATCTTGTCTGGCAGCAGGGGATACAGTGACAATACCCGCCCCCGACCATCCCGAATGATCTGCGCATAGGCATTGCCCCATAATAAAAGATGACTCATCAGCGTTTCTCGGAACACGAATGAAGTCATCTCTCGGTTGGGTTCACTATGCAGAAGGTAGTACAGTGGATGATCCAGGGCTTTGTCCTTACCGCGGTCGGTATATCGATAGGTGTGAAGCGGCAAACTAGCGATCGTTTCGGATAGGATCCGAACGCACGCATAGACGGCTGTGGTTTGAAGCGCGGTTCGTTCGTTGACGGTTTTCCCACTGGGCGTGCTGCCAAAAAAGAAACTGTAGGTGTTGCCCAGAAGTGAATTTTGGGGTTTGTCACGGGCTTTGATGAATCGGTCTAACAATGACATATACACATATTCCTCTCGGTAAAAATTGATGGTACAATTTGCATGACATAAGATGACTCTCTGCGGAGATCATCAGAGGGAGTTGGTTGAGTCCGACTCCCTTATTTCGTTCTGAGTCTATAGAACCAATAGGCCCCTTTCGTCATATACAGATCCAGAACGATCACCATTGTGTCTGAGTGCACGATCCAGTGCCATGATCGTTGCCACCGCCCCGTCGATCTTCTCGGTTGATTTTTCCTTGTCCGGCTTGATGTTTCCCGCCGGGTCCGTCTTGATGAAGATGTTGTCCATGCACCAGCGCAGAACTGGATGACCACCATGGGCAAGCTTTTGCTCCAATGTCAGCTTCATCAGCTCCTTGGTTGGTGGCGACATGTCCTTAAATCCCTGGCCGAAAGGCACAACGGTGAAGCCCAAGCCTTCCAGATTCTGGGTCATTTGCACCGCACCCCAGCGGTCAAAGGCGATTTCCTTGATGTTGAATTTGGTTCCGAGCTCATCGATGAAGGTTTCGATAAACCCGTAATGGACCACATTGCCTTCTGTAGTCAGAAGAAATCCCTGCTTCTCCCAAAGATCGTATTGTACATGGTCCCGACGAACCCTCAGATCAATGTTATCTTCCGGGATCCAGAAGAACGGAACGATTTGGTACTTGTCAATTTCATCCAAAGGTGGAAAGACCAGAACGAACGCCGTGATGTCGGTAGTAGACGATAGATCGAGCCCGCCATAACAGATTCGACCTTCCAGATCAGCCATGCTCACCGGAAACGCGCAGGCATCCCATTTTGCCATCGGCATCCAGCGGATGGATTGCTTGACCCATTGGTTTAACCGAAGCTGCCTGAAGCTGTTTTCTTCAGCAGGGTTTTGTTTGGCCGATTCACAGGCGGCTTTGACTTTATCGACAGCTACCGTAATACCCAGACTGGGATTGGCTTTCTTCCAGACTTTGGGATCCGTCCAATCATCCTCCTCTTTGGCACCAAAAATTACTGGATAGAAAGTTGGATCAGATTTTCTGCCTTCCAGGATATCCAGTGCCTTTTGGTGCGTTTCATAGCAAATGCTGTTGGTATCCGATCCAGCCGTTGTGATCAGGAAGTACAATGGCTGGGTCCTGGCATCACCGGAACCTTTGGTCATGACATCAAAGAGCTTGCGGTTCGGCTGAGTATGCAGTTCGTCGAATACCACACCATGAATGTTGAAGCCATGCTTTGAATACGCCTCGGCAGACAATACCTGATAAAAGCTGTTGGTCGGCAGGTAGATAATCCGTTTTGTTGAAGCCAGGATTTTCACTCGACGGGATAATGCCGGGCACATCCGCACCATGTCGGCAGCAACTTCAAACACAATGGAGGCTTGCTGCCGATCTGCAGCACAACCATAAACCTCTGCACGTTCTTCCTTATCGCCGCAGGTGAGAAGTAACGCAACAGCTGCAGCCAATTCGCTATTGTGGGTGGGCACCATACTGCGTCCAGCCAGGTATATCCGTGATGGGCTATCTACCTGAATGCACCGCATAGGTGTTTTATCCACTGGAACGATATCCTGAAGATAATGAAAGTGCGATCTTGACCGCGCATTTCTGACGATCGCATTGGCATTTTTTCTGGGTAAACCAGAATATTGGGTATCTAGAAAAGCTGTGTAGCGGATTGTGTAGATGGTTTCGCCGGTGGGGATGTTATGTCGCTTTGATGGCGATGCGATCATGTTATTTTTGATCCCCAATGACCAGAGTAGTTCACTGACCGACATCGCCAAAGCCTTGACTGTCGAGCAATAGGTGGCTTGACCTTTTGATGGGCTGATGCAGCCATCTGAGTCCATAAGACCTTGCAATAATCTGCGGCGTTGCGATTCGGACGCACGAAGGAAAATCGGGTCGATATCCTTGTCTCTGAATGACTTGACAAGAAAAGGTTTCAGTTCTTTGATACGCAAAACCACACTGTCGCCAGTATTTTTCCAGGAGGCGGAAATGGGGTAGGGGATGTTTCCAGTCACCTGTTCCAGATCACAGGTCCGAATGGTGATTTCAGGTTTGGTGGAATTGCCATTGCCCAACCAGAAACCATACAGATATGGATCCAGTGGTAGTTCCTGTTCTTCGGTTTTTAAAGCATTCGCAACCGGTATCCGAAAAGTGAAAGCATCATTCTCGCGTCGAGGCATCCGATACAGTTCGCCGGTTGTTCGAATTACCCTGCGCTGTTTCCCCCTGGTGTAATCTCCCGCCCACTGGTGGCGTTCGCCCGCGACGATGGATGATCCGTCCCGGAAGATCAGACGATAGGCTTGTTCCGAATCATCTATTTCACTTAATGCCAACACTCGGCACGGTGTGCCAGTTTCATCGAATACCTGATCGCCGACCTGGAGTTCACCCATCTGTTTCCAGCCCGACGGGGTTGGGATAGGGGTGTCCAAGGCAAGTTGCTTACCCATTTTTTTTGGGATCTCGACATATGCGGTATTGAACTGACGAAATCCATTCGGTTTCAGAGCCCCAAACACATCTCGGACAATTTGCTCCTGCCAATCGATCAGCTCGAAAGGCTTACCCGCCCAACTGCCCTTGGTATGAGAAAGCGCTTCGATAAATTTGACCGCATAATCGGCTGCGGCCTTGTCATAGGTACTACCCTCAGCAAGAAAGGGAGTTGGCTTGTACTTTTTTAACTTGCGCATCAGATTTTCCTCCCCCTTTCTGGAAATATGGGCATAAAAAAAGAGCCTCCGATTCGAAGCTCTTCATCAGCAGCTGTCAAATATGTCGTCCGGTTCATCTAGTACGTCGATGAAACTTTGGCCATTTCACATACATTTCACTTCGCTTTCAAATTGCCATAACAGGCACCATGTATATTTAACTTGTGAGCAGCAAATGCTCTTCAGATATCACCATTGGGTGAAGCAGCAGAATCCGCAGCGAAATTATGCGAGCGGGTTTTTTGTTGTTTTGGGACTAAGATTAATCATTCACTGATATTTCACATATCTGTCGAATACGCTTCACAACTCTGAATTAGACTAAAAACAGAGCAAGAACAGAGCAACGACTTTCTTCATACTTCTCCTCCTCCTCCAACAACAAGACCTCGCAGTGGTGAGCGGGGTCTTGTTTTGTTCTCAGTTGAATTTTTTGAGGATTTCATCAAGAACCGCTTTAACCTCTGGGGTCTGGGGTTTAATGTCCCACCCGCGATCGTAGTTGACCAGTATCCTACCGTCTTTGCGAATCTCAACTTTTGATACCCGGCCTTCATCAATGCCGAACTCTGAGCCATTTTCAAAATACTTCACAGCGTATTCAAACCCGTCGATTTTTCCGTTTGTCCACATGGTGCTGTCCTCCGCTTTTTGTTATGTTCATCTATCACTCTGGACGGAGGTAATAGCAAGTCAATTCTGTGTGTTTCCGGGTCCTATGGCATCCCCGTGCGGATGAAATGGCAGTAGGATTTTCGATCAGTATCAATGAAGTCAATCAGCTCGAAATAGCTCATTTCAAAGGCGAGTCGCTGCACAACGGGTAAGTCAAACATATTCGTTCTGCCCGTCACTCGAATTGCGAGTATCTGTTCCTTCACCTTGTCAGTCATAGCTGATCTCCTCTCAAGCGTTTCACAGCATCAACGCCATACACCACACCAAGGGTTGATTTGTTGTCCCAGGTGCAAAAAATCGTTCCGCTGTCATCCACAAAATCTACGGTTCCCAGATCCCCTGGACGTAGCTTTGAAAAGGGGTCATCCATATGCACAAACTCAATTCGGCACCCCTGAGGATACTGCTCTCTGAGTCGCTTGACGGTTTCCTTGGAAGGAAAACTATTCATGGGTCACCTCGGGCTGCATCTTCGCAAAAGCTGAGTTTCCAGACAGGTTTCGAAGCAGGATTTTTCTGGCGGCTTTGTATTCATCGCCCACGAAGCCAAGTCGGATGAGAAATACCCGAAAGGTGAACTTCTCGTTTTCGACCTGCTTCTCCCGAGCTGTCACACGCTTTTGCAATTTGGCAGCTGCGCATAGTGCGCCAATGAAGCGAGCATACGCAGCCACCTCATCCCCTGGCGTACCAAATGCGAACCAAGGAAACTGCAACGTCGCATCCGTCCGTACGACCGGGAGTTCATCCGCACCAATCGCCTTTTTAATCAGGCTGGCTTTGCTGGCGATGAGCTTTTCCAGGTTGGCGATGCTCTCTTCAGTGAAACCTTCCAGCGGCATTTCAATAATCAACTTATCCGAAGCAATTGGGTAAGCCGTATCAGTAATGGATCCCAAAATTCCAAGCCCACTTTCATAGGTATCGGGTTCGTCATACTCGCGTTCTTCGGCGTTGAAGCCCTTCTGGTGCAGAGCATCTTCCAAATCCAAATTGTCAGGACCAGAAACTGTGCCGTTTTTGTCGATGTGGTAGCCACCTACTTTGAAAGCTGCTGTTGGCATTCCGAGGTATTTGGTAGGGGCATTCAATTCCTGACTGATCGCCGCTACCAATGCTTTTCGTTCTGAGCCTTTCAGATTGTAATGAAGTTTCATTATGTGTACCTCCCATGTTTATTTGGTTAGTACATTCATCACTCGGGAGGCAATGAATAGCAAGTCATATGTGTTGATAAATTGATCTAACCATTTGCATAAGCTAAACCATGTGACAAACAGTTTGTATTCTGTCATTTTGAAATTGAGCAGCTTTCTTGTTTTATTGAGCTGCCAGCCAATAAAAAAGCATCCGTATTCGGATGCCAATTGTAGCGAGTTAAAATTTTTAAACATCGCGCATATATAATCATTTTTAACTCGTCTGGTAATTCGGGAACTCCATTGTTGGGCCTGGCAAAATCCCCGAAAATTAGTTCGGCTGCATAGTTGTATGCAGCCGCTCCGATCGTTTCGGTTTTGAATGTCCCAAGATGAATATGCTTGTTATTGTATTTCAGACGTGCTTCCCAGACTGTTTTGCCTTTGCGCTGAAAAACACCTTTATACCTTGAGGTGCAGGGAACGTCAGGCTTTTTTCTATTGAAAGCATTCATTTGCACACTGGCTATTCTGAGATTGCTACGGCGATTATCAAGGCCGTTGCCGTTGATGTGGTCCACTTGAACCCGATCAGAAGCGCCGAGAATTTGGCGATGCATTTGTACAGTTCTCTTTTCCCCAGTCCCGCTTCGGCCTTTTCTGACTGCATAACTTGCTCCAATTGGATTCAGTGACCAGTTGTATTGGCTTAAGCTGGGATAGTCAACATCATCGACAAGGACAACTGCTTCACGAGTAATTTGTATTAGATTCAATTGATTATCCCTCCACGAAAACGTCCTTATATGCGAGCGTCTTACCACCACGTTCAACATAAACGCTTTCTGGGTCGGTGCTCGCTTCAAGATATCTTCGAACAATTACGCTGGCATACTTTGGGTCAAGTTCTAGGATGTGACAGATCCTGCCTGTTTGCTCACATGCGATTAATGTACTGCCTGAACCGCCAAATGGATCCAATACGATCCCATTCTCCTGAGAAGAATTACTAATGGGGTATCCGATCAAAGGGATACTTTTCATCGTCGGATGAAGCTCGGATTTTTTTGGCCGAGGGAATTCCCAAACGGTTGTCTGCTTCCTATCGTTGTACCATTTGTGTTTCGCGGTATCTTTGAAAGCATAGATAACAGGCTCGTGGCGCATTTGGTAATCCATGCGGCCAAGGACTAAAGTGTCTTTGACCCAGATGCAGGTTGTAGAATAATGAAATCCGGCTGAAACGACGGCGTTATAGAAATTCACCTTCTCAGCATCCGAATGAAAACAATAAAAAGCCCCGCCGTCAGCGAGGTTTTCGTAAATGTTTTTGAATGCACTCAGAAGAAACTTGTAAAATTCCTCTGACTGCATCTTATCGTTCATGATCTTCATGCCACTGCCACCACTATAGTCACAGTTGTATGGCGGATCAGTCACACAAAGATTTGCTTTCTTCCCAGTCATTAATGTCTCAATGTCTTTGGCGTTTGTTGCATCGCCGCATAACAACCTGTGTCGACCGAGGATCCATAAGTCTCCCGGTTGTGCGATCAATGGCTTTTCTGCTGCCTTGTCTACATCAAACTCATCATCTTTGACATCGTCCATACTGCCCAATATCTTATTGAGCTCTGCATCACCAAAGCCAATAAGAGTGAGGTCAAAGCTTTCTCCCTGCAAATCAGATAATTCCACTGTGAGCATTTCTTCATCCCAACCCGCATTCAAGGCAAGCCGGTTGTCGGCTAGGATATACGCTCGTTTTTGAGCGTCGGTCAGGTGCTCGGCAAATACACATGGAACTTCGGTGATACCCTCTTCCTTGGCGGCTAGGATTCGGCCGTGCCCGGCGATGATGTTGAGGTCCTTATCTACAATGACCGGATTTACAAACCCAAATTCACGCAAAGACGCCCGCAGCTGCAAGATCTGATCCTTGCTATGGGTGCGGGCGTTCCTGGCATATGGGACAAGGCGATCAATATTTACTTTTTCAAACCGCTCGGTTGTTTGCATGTATAGAAACCATCCTTTCAAGACCTTTTTGAGCACCTACCAAATCCCCGGCAAGCGCTTGTCCTCGTAGGACCTTAATTTGTTGCGAGGTCAATTGGTAGCGTGTTAAATTTCGAATGAAATCGTTAATTTCATTCTGATAAGATCCGGGCATAACCTTTTTTAAAGAAAATTGTTTCATCATTACCTCCGACCTGATAGCAGGGCTTCCATGAGGTCGTCCTGCGGATTACCTACAAACGATGTAGTGCAGTTCTGTTTGACGATATCGAAGATCTCGTACCATAGCAGGTTTGCTTGCTTTTGGAATGACTGGCTCATCTGTACAAATGGACTGGCAATGGCTCCGCCGGTTGTCGGGTGCCGACCAAGCAGGCCGTACAAGCTGATCGCTTCTTCACATTGGATGTATCGGGTAAATGCTTGGGCATATGCTTCGATGAGTCTCGGATTGATGAATTTTTCGCAGCCACGTTCTTTGAGCCAACCCCAGGTTTCAATGAACATTTTATCTGCACCAAGGGGCTTACCATCTTTTTGCCTGGCACTGAGATAGTCACTGGGTGTCGGCATGTCCTCGCCAAAAAGATCGACGGCACCATCGAGATCATCGGCCTCTAATATTGATTCAGGTTGCAGATCTGGAATCTCAAGTATTTTTGCGGCTCTGCCCCTTGTGACTTTATCCGCAAGGGCATGTGGTTTGTCACCAGCGCGAACTCGCCTGCCACCCCGATTTGTTCCGTCTTTTGCCACACTGTCACCTCCAATTATATTTGTGAGGGGTTAATCCCCCGTTTGAACCGTAGATTTTACACACGACACTCCACGCCCGAAAGGATGTCATTACATCCTGACTAATATGACCGCCCTAGGGGTGGTCAGGTGCACATTTGATACCTAACCTCGACGGCGGTCCTTCCTTGACCATCGACCACCTTCGCGTGCGGTGATCGTCGAGTGGCAGGAGGTACACAGACTCATCAAGTTGGATTCATCGTGGGTACCACCATCGCGAAGCGGAAGGATATGATGAACTTCCTCGGCAGCGACCAGCTTGCCATCTTTCTCGCACTGTTCACACAGCGGGTGCTCGTGGATGTACCTGTCACGGATCCGTTTCCAAGTCCGGCCGTATCGTTTTCTGGTTGCAGGATCCCGGTCGTATTTTTCATAACGCCTGGCTTCCTGCTTGGCATGTTCTTCACAAAACCGATCTGACGTCAGAAGGGGACAGCCAGGGTGAGAACAAGGTGTTTTGGGTTTCATTGGCAATGAAATCACCTCCTGATTGCATAGAAAAAGCCACCGAGGTGTTTACCGCGATGGCTCTCTGGGATCTATTCTGCTGAGTTTATCTTACCAAATGGATTGTTCTGACAAAAAGTGACGTTTGCTGACATGATTCAGTGCCGGGAAGATAATCTACTATGAACTGGAACATCATGATGTGATAGATATCGCTCTGATACAAATTTTGCACCAGATCAAATACTTTCCTATTTCTCGATATCATATCCGGCATCAACCCAGGCTGAGTAATTTCCCTCAAGCCGATAAACTGTTTCAAATCCCGCATCAATAAGTTTCTGAGCACCTGCTATAGATGCACTGTCAACGTGGCAGTAAACCAAATAGGGTTTGCTTTTATCTAGTGTCGGGATAGCATTGTCTAACGAGCCATCACCTACATAATAATTGATGGCACCGGGCAGATGGCCATCGGCATAACGGGGAGACACATCGATGATGATCAGATCAGGGGTGCTGTCGATCAACGCCTTTGCGTCTGCAGGAGACAAGTCTTTGTATGAAGTCATCAAAGCTTCTTTGGTGGTAGCTGATGGTGCCATCGTGGTTGTTGCCATCGTGGTTTCAGCCATCATTGTAGTTTCAGCCATCATTGTGGTTTCAGCCATCGCTGTGGTTGTTCCAGCCGTCGTTGTTGCCATTGATTCCGTGGCGGCCGGAGCGCATCCTGTAAGTGCTAATGCAATCAAGGAGACTAAGGATATCAGCAAAAATAAATTCTTCATAAGCTATTCCTCGCTTTCGGTGATAACCATTCTCATGTCGTGCTCTCATTATATGACGGATAGCCGTTTGCCAAAGTGCCTTCAGTTACGTGATGCTATAACTTGTTGATCTTAGAATTTTGTATCAAAAAGCCCCCGCGGAATTGTTGCCCGCGAAGGCTCTGTGTAAACTCTATTTTTCTAGCCTAATAGTAACAGAAGAGTTCACTGGATTTCACTTGATTTTACTGTAGAGTTTTTGGGATCGACACTAAAGAGAGTGCTTTTTTATGTGCCCTGAACACATTATCGATACCGTAGTTCATATCCGCTGCGATTTGTTCCCAAGAAAGAAAATTGAGGTAACGTTTCTCAAGAATTATCTGATACTCTAGCACCTCAATTCCTTTGATGAGTGCAACAATCTCATGCTTCAGATCGACAAATCGATCGATGTCTTGGTTGATTTCCTCCTGCAAGTCAATGATTTTATCAACGGCATTTGCTAAGGAGTCAATATTGCGATTGGGGTTTCGTGGCATCTCGGAAAAGACAGAAGTAGCTTTGTTGGCAATGGCGTTCAAGGATTCCAGATGTTCCAACTTGGAATTGATGCACTGGTCAAGGTAATACGCCTGTCTGAAATATTCCTTTGCTGTCATGAAGCAACCTCCCGATCCAGTCGTTCAAGAAGTGCAACTGGATTCAGATTGGACAGGACACAGAAATATTCCGAATGAAAGAATTGCAGGATGCGGGTAATGGCCAGGTTGGCAGAAGCGTCCTCTGGTTTCTTAGCCAGAGTTCGTCTGGCTTTTCTGTAGTCCTTAACAGCCTTCAATATAATAGCATTGGCCAAATTCTCATAGGGATTCATCTTGTACCTCCAATGGTTTACACATCTGATCAAAGAACAAAATGGGTTTGCTAAGTTGCTTGGCCAGCGAAATCTCGCGTTTCATTCCGGCACTGATTTTTGAGCCAAACACCCACACCTCATCACAGATGCCTAAAACATCAAGGCCCATTTCCAACCCCAGGTCGCGTTCCTCTGCAATGGCGTCATCCAGGAACCTGGTGAAGTAGAGGTGCGGAGCGATTGGGATCGCACTTTGGCTGCTGACAAATCGACAATACCTGGCTGCTCGCTCAATGTTGTTCATTAAATCCCCCGCCAGTGGGGAGCAAACATAAATCAATGGTTTTTTCATTTTGATGGTCCTTTCCAACAAAAAAGCCGGGGCATTTGCCAGCGGCAATAAAAAAACCGGGATTCTCCCGGCTCATTTGCATCTGTCTGTACCATGTCCTGTCATAACTACGCCATTTGACCTCCTTCTTCCAATAAATATGCCTGGTCGAAACCCAGCCAGGTACAACTTTAGGCACGTGAGTTGTCATGTGCGGCGGGTGTGCGGAGGTGACGTCTATTCAACGCACACCTCGCGCCTTACAACGCCAGGCCTTTTGCGTTTTTTCATCCCTCTATTTCTTCTATTAATATCTATACTTTTATATAGAAGTAAATTCATTCAACCTCAGATGAATTTGCCCTATATATATAGGTAGGGGGACAACTCACACCCGCACAAAAACCTGAAGACGAAGTCATGTTGGGTATTACAGCCGTGAGTACCCGGTACGAACATGACCCGCACACCACTCACGTTTTTGCCTTGAAAACGGCCATTTGTTTGCCATCTATACGAATCCGTTTGGTTTCGTATCCCAGCTGACGACATATTTCACTGGAAAATTCATAGATTGACATCGCCTGGTAGCCGTTTTCACGACACCAGACGTTATACACCTGATGCATTTCACGTGAAGATCGATCAAGCACTTCATGGTCCTCCAAAAACAATTTGATCGGATTGTTGCGCTTTTCATACCTGGATTTCTCCTGTAAAACGGCACCTGGTTCGGTCAATCCCTTATTCCTGATAACTCGCTTGAGTGCCATGACAGAAAGGAACAGAAATCGTTCCATGGCAGCAGGATCACGAAGTTTGTCGATGATGAAGGGGTCATAATCTGGATCGTCTTTGGAAAATTTGGCATTGAAGGGAATGAGCCACAATCGTCTGGCCAGGCCATCCGAAACATCGCGGATCCGCGGCATGTCATTGGCTGAAAAGAACAATTTGGCGAATGGCTCAAAATCAAACGGATCTTCACCTTTGCGTTCGACATTGATCGTATTACCGGTAGCGATATTTTTGAAAACCGAGTTATCCTCGATGAATGTCTTGCCGATGTCGTCACCGATATTGGCCAATTTCCCCACCAGTTCCGCCGTTTTGAACCGTTCATCAAGTGACTTAAAAGATAACGCCGAGTAGTTTTCATTACCCAACAGCCGTTTGACCATGTCAAGGTAGGTTGACTTACCATTCTTGCCAAAACCCGTCAAAAAGAACGCTGCGCCATACTCCGAACGACGAAACAAGGCATAACCAGGCGCTTCTTCTAGAAGCGAGCGAAGATCCGGATCATGGCAGCTAATGCGGTCTAGGACCTCATCAACCACGTTGCATTCAGCATCCGGATTCCAATTGAAGGGGACCTGATTGGGTACGATCCTTTCATGCGTGAAGGGGAGCAACTCAAGGGTATCAACGTCCAATATGCCGTTCTTGACCGCGATGTATCGGCAATGTTCATAATAGGCCACAGGAGCTCGAAGGCGCAGATATTGCAGGACTTCCTTTCGCCTGGATTGGGTCAAAGTCGGTAAATGATTCAGCATGGCACATTCAATTTCACTGGCATCTGATGAATAGGTCTGACCGGTAAAAATATGAAGACGGTAGTTAATTTTAACAATGTGATTATCATTGATCAGAAAATCACCCATGACATTGTGCTGAAAGGTCGTGCCATTGAAAAAGGCCGGTTTGGCAAACGCCTCATCCCGGAAAATGGTTTCCAACTCGCGCTTGGGCAACGGTTTCTTCAAGACATACTGATTGACGATCTGCAGGGTAAACCGGGCATCCTGCTTGGAAAACCCTGCTGCCTGCAAGGCCAGGATGTAATTGAACAAGGTCTGGTTACGCCCGTCGCCCTCATCCATTGCATGAAAATCCGGCACTTTGTCGACCGGATTGAGCCACTGAGGGAGCGGGTCAACCTCATCTGGCTGAAAGATCCACTCGCGCAAGACGCCATCGATTTTCAGGGGAACGAGTCGGTTCTTGACCCCGATGTCGGCAGTCAAACCGATCGCCAGTTTAGCGCCAACCCGATTATTGGTCTGACCAGTTTTTCGGAAGTAAAAATGCATGCCACGAGTCGTTTTCAGGACTGAACAGAGGATCTTTCTGTCCTCAATGATTTTCAGAAGGATCTTGGCCTCGTCGCCATCATCGAGATCAATCTGGATGAAATCATCAGCCAGAATGCCCCCAAAACCAGCAAATTCGCTGACTGCTCCTATGGTATAAAATGACGATCGATCTTTGTATGCTTCCATGGCGCGTTTGCCACGCATGGGTAGATACCCTTTGAAAATGTCCAAAGAAAATCAGCTCCTTTTTTCATAGTAAAGATAGAAATTCCAGGTCACCGAGGAAATCATTCACGCGATCTTTGGCCTGACGGATGTACCAATCCCGGTCAAGTTTCTCAGGGACAGGTTTGCCATTTACATTGCCGTTGTTGATAAAGCAATTGAATGGTGATCCGGCTACTTTCTCGACGCGGCTTTCCGACTTGACCTTGTAAATACCTGGATCCGAAGCATCAGAGGACGCAAAAATCCGGAGGGTCTTTTCCCGAAGGGGTTGAAGGCCGTGCCGGAAATGCGTGTACTTGCCACTAAGCTTGACGATCTTTTGGAATTCCATCAGGTTGTTGCAGGAACGGATGGTTGTTTCAACTGGGATGTCATGCACAAGGCGTTCGACTACCGCGCGATTGACAATCGGCAGGTCGTTATCCAGGACGTCGAGTTTTTTGACATAGCTGCCCTTGGACTTAAAGGTTCCATCTTCGCGTATCAGGATGTAGTTGTTGACGTCCTTTTGCACGATCTTGGCAAACGTTTCATATTCGAGCACCATCCGGGTCCTGACTTCCCACACGCGGCAAACCTCGTAGATAACTGAAACATCCCCCACGACCTTGCCCACCAAACCATCTGTGTTGGATTGGATCAGCTGCCAGTGCGGCTCCAATTTCTCGATCAGGTCCAGAAGGAACAGCTGACCATTGACGCAGACGTTGTTAGCCATGAGAGGATCATATAGGACGTTGAACTTGTCCTTCATGGCGCCATATGTCGAGTTGAGGACGATCTTGTATGGCAGCTGCATCGGGTCTTTGGCCGCTTTGAGCCGGATCCGCTCGTCCCGGATCTGGCAATATTTCTGCGGGTTTTGGATGTTGCGGCTGGTAAATCCGTACTCGATCATCAGGGCAGGATAGTAGGAAGCCACATCGATGCTCAGAATAATTCCGCTCTCGCAGACACATTCATTGGCGCCGTGCAATCCGCCCCAGGCAAATACATGCTTGACCCCGCTGACACCGGTGGTCAGAGACAGGTCATAGAAATGATTTCGCTTGTCCTGATACCAGTCGCGAACCTCTGCATATTTATCCAATTTGAGCTCAGGTGGGATCGTGATCTGAAATTCATCGTCATGACTCTGGCGAATGGCACCCAAAATGATCGCAGACAATTGCGGTTTGGTTTTAGATAGAAATCCAATCGGCAGCGAGAAGGTCTTGATCAATGCCATCTGGCTGTCAAATTCCTCCTGGCGATTGAGAAACACCTCAATGGTTTGCTCGACATCATGGTGACAATAGCGAAGGACATCTGTGATTTCTGAATCGGTCAATTTGCGGTTTTCATTGAACGGTACGGTCGTTTCTTCAATGTTGTGGCCCATGAACCCCTCAAGCTGTTTGAGGCCCTTGAATTTATCAGTCATGACATCAAAAAAGATCAGCGGGATCTGGTTAAACTCGCGGCTGATCTCCCAACCCCGTCTATCCTCATTGATGATCGCATGCGAAACGTCAAATGGGTTCATATCCAGAAGGATCGATTTTAGGATGTACTGGTCGTACTCCCGGCAGTTATACCCAATCCAGATATCTGATTTATGTTGGGAATAATACGCTTCGAGCTGGTCGCGATTGTTGACGATCTCAGAGGTGGAACGGGTGCTGGCATTTGCCAGCACCACCACCCAATCATGAGGGTACACCTCGAAGTCAAAGAAGATCACTCGTAGACCTCGACGATAGCGTAGTCACGGAACCCCTTGTTGTTTGTTCTGACCTCGAGATCGTAGGTCAAACCGGCGGTTTCGATCTCTTCGGAAATATCCAGCAAAAGATCGTTGTACTGCGCATAGCTGTCAAATTGGATATCAAGGCCCGATTCCAGAGAGCGCAGAAACTCGTTGGCCATGTGGATCCCGAACGGCTGGTTGACCAGGCGGTTGTAGAAGATCAGACGGTTCTGGTACTGGCCTTCGGTCACCTTGAACCAGATGCTGACCATCGGGTCGCCTTTTTTGCTGGTTTTGAGCTCCATCTTATCAACCTTGACGGCATAGGTGCCATCGGGCAATTCCTCGAACGTGCCCTTGTTGTTCGATGCCTCGACAACATCCTGCTTTAAAGCATCGAGATCTACTTGCTTGTCAAATTTGCTCCAATCCATGTTAGAAAATCCTCACTTTCTGCTGCGACGTGCGCGCTTGGGCTGTTCTGTCTCGGTAGGTTCTGTTTCTTGGCTGGAAACTGCTTCGGGTTCGGTTGTGTCGATCACCTGAGGAGGAGTCGGTTTCTCAACTGGTTCACGCTTAGCCCGGACGGTTTTCCCTGCCTGGGCTGCGTGCAGGATCTTCCAGAACTCATCGCGGTTGAGTGAAATCTGGTCGACACCGAAGTTATAGCGACTACCGCCAAAGATATAGGGAGATGTCTTGAAAGACAGGTAGCGTTCATCGCCATCGGCAACGACTCGTGCGGTCAGATCGACGATACCGGCGAGGACGTTACTGACCTTGTCGTTGACATTGGGGGTGAAGGTGGTCACTTTTTCACCCGTTTTTCGAGTGATTTCTTTTGTCACGACTTTGCTGATAAACACCAGTTGGTAGCCGCAGTTTTTCAGGCGTTTCATGGTCGAGAGGAATTCGGTTCGGACCATGTCCCAACCCTTGCCGAAACCGGCATCCTGCTCATGCTCGATGCCAAGTTTGTCGTACATGTACAGCCGGCAATGTTCAAAGACGTCTTCGACCAGGTCGATGACAATGGTCTGGAAGGTGTTGTCCCGTTTTTCCAGTTCGGAAACGGCTTCGAGGAACATATCCCAAGCGAGGCGACGGCGGGTGATACGGCCATCCTGGGTCACCTCGTCCTTGATCCGGATCACAGGGCTACTGATGTGATCGACGTTGCCATCGGTGTTGATAAACAGTACATTGTCAAAGCTGTCCATGAACACGGTCTTGCCGGTGTAGCTGTCGCCATACAACCACATGTCCGGGGTGGTGTTGATCAGGATCTCACGGCGTTCGTTTTTGGGTAGAAGCATATAGGTTTGTCCTCCTAGACAATAATTTTGGTAGTCGCACCAATCACACAGATTGGTGATGGATTTGGGAAAGAACTGCAGGACTAGGCTAGCTGGATCATAGGTCGGATGGATCTGCTGGCATTCGTTTTCTTCTTTCCAGGCCAGTTTGGTTTTATACATCTCGATTGCAGTCGAAGCGACCTGTTCCACCTTGTCACGGTTGTACGGTACTTCCGTGATCGTGACGTGCATGGTCGACAGTTCGTTTTTCAGGCGTTTACGGAAACGATAGAGGTCTTCGGTTTTCTTCATCCGGATCTGGGTTTTGGGGATGTGAACGAAGAACAGCCGACCCGAGTGACGGCCATAGTAGCGATAGAGGCTTAGCTGTGGTGAATCAAGATAGCGCTCGATCGACTTGGTGTACTTGAAATCATAGACATCGCCATCGGCTAGAAGATCGATGAAGCCGACAAATTCACCGGTTTGGATCGGCACTTCGAACTGACCGGGCGGGAGAATCGCTCGGGCTTTGGGAATCAGGGTTTCAAGCTTGATCGCTTCATTGATATGAAGATCCGTGATGACATAGTACTGAGAAAAATACCAGTCGATGGCCGCGTTGACTCCCTTTTCAATCCCAAGATGTAGGGCCTGACCCAGGATCAGGGCATTGTCGGCATCCTGGTTAGGTATGACACCTGTTACGGCTATGTACTTTAGGTACCAGCTGAATCGGCATTTGTTCCATTGTTCGACTCGGCTGTGGCTGAATGGATCCAATCGAAAACCTCCTTCCTGAAGGCATCAAATCCCTTGGGTCGCAGCAGTATCCCTCGGCCGCCCGCTTGCTCGATCTTTTCAAGCTGACGGAGTTGCAGGGGAGAGGCAACCCCATGATCGGTTTTGAGTTCAATGCCGTAAAATCTGCCCTGGATACAAGCCAGGATGTCTGGGATTCCAGACGGGGTGAATTTTGTGCCCATGAATTTGACATGCCAGGCACCGATGTCGGTTAAGAAATGTTGGACCTTGATCTTGAATTGAGTTTCATTCATGTGTCCTCCGAAATAACTCATTTGTGTAGTTTTGTCGTTGCTGTAAGGTGTTCAAAATATCGATCTCGATACTGTCTTTGACCAGAAGTAGGTAGTAAAAGCAGGTCTGGGTCTGACCGATCCGGTGGATACGCTTTTGGGCTTGTTCGAAAAGTTCCGATGACAGGGGAAGGGAGAAGAAGATCATGCGTCTGGCTTTTTGCAGATTGATTCCCATAGCACCTGCCTGGTACTGGACCAGGACGATGGCGTTGTCTTGTTGTTCATAGGCAGAAAAGTCCTTGGTTTCGCCGCAGATGATACTGACCGGGCGGTCGTCGACGAGGGTCAAAATGGCGTCACGTTCCTCATTGAAGTTGTAAAAAATAACCACGCGTTCATCCGTGCTGTCTAGCAGATCTTTCAGGGCCGTCAGTTTGTCATCATTCCAGGCACCGCATAACCGACGTAGACCAAGCAGGTGCGTCAGGGAGTTGCCACCTTCCAAATCGGGATCCGAGCAAAGCCGGATTTTCTTGAACTTTTTGTACTTGATGGTTGCCTTGACTTCGATCTGCTCGAATATCTGATCGGGCAAGTCGATGACATCTTCGGTCTTCATGAAAACGGCACCATGGTCGGCTAATTTGCGCTTGAGACGATCGACATTTTTGTAGCCGTCGATGATCTTGGTGGGGAAGGGGGTAGACGTATCACAGTGGTAGTCACAAAAATGCCTGACAAACAATTCCTCGCTGATGGGCCAGCCAAGTAGGTTACACTGGGTCCAGAGCGATTCGTATTTGCCACCGATCGGGGTGCCTGAAAGGAGAATGACGTTCCTGGGATTACTCTTGAGGACGAACTTACTGCGCTTGGATGTCCGGTTTTGGATCAAGCTGGACTCATCGAGCATCAAGGTGTGGTTGGTCAGATCGAGTAGCTCCGGTCGTCGCCATAAAAGGTCATAGTTGATCACAGCAACAAATCGGTCAGGTAGCGACTGTCGTTTCTGATAGATGATAACCGGGTAGTCATAATGCTCGCGAAAGTGGTTGGCCCAGTCCTCAACCTTGGATTTCTGACAGACGACCAGGTTACGATCAGCTCCAAGCCTGACTAGCTTTTCTGCTCCGACATAGGTCTTGCCAAGGCCCATCGCCAGGTAGTACGCCACCCGGTTTCGATCCACAGTTCTCTGAAGCGCCACCACCTGATGGTCCAACAGCTTCATGACCGGCACATGCCTGGGATGACTTGGCCGACATACGGATTGAGATTGATCCAGAAATTGGTCCCCGTTGACTTGTGCTTGCGAAGCCGCTCCAGTTTCCACGCGAATCTGGAATCAAAGACATCGCAGCAGATGCTAGACAATGCCCGTTCAGTCACGAACCCGATAACCCGCTCAATGCCTTTTTCAGTTGTGATCATCAGGTTGCCGCCATTGATTTCGCTAAACCCAAGATCGCGCTTGCTGCCAAACAGGGTGGTCATTTGAAATGAATCGAACGAATAATCCGGTTGATCGGGATTAATGAAATAGACCAATAGCCACAGCTGCTCTTTTTCGGTTTGTTCGACAAGAAGTCCCTTAACGACTTTCTCGCCATTTTGCGTATGAATTCTAATTTGACAAATGTCTCCAGGTCGAATATGCATCGAAGAAGACCTCCTTGTAATAAATAAGAAGGGAAATAGTCCCACGGATCGCCGGTCGTCTCTTTCAACGTTGCCAACTAACGGTGTTGTTTCCGAATAGCCCCCGCTTCCGTGCGGTATGAAGTTGTCAAGGTGCTGGCGAGGGTGTCTGAAAAATTGCCCTCACTTAATAGCCACGAGATTCGTAAAACCGAACCCCCTTTTTCTCAACTTTTTTCAAAATAGTTTTTGAGGCGTTTAAAGATTTTTTGCATCCGATTGCGAACAGCAGCTTCGTTGACACCATCCTCTGCGGCAACGCTGGCGATACTGCGTTCTTCAAAAAAGATTTTCTGAATAAGTTCTTGCTGTTGAGGCTGAAGTGAAAGGATAGCTACACGAAGTTTTTCAAGATCGGATTTCAGCTCAGCAATGGTTTCCTTCAGTTCAATTACTGCTGCGACATTGCTCTTGGGATCTGCAAAATGAACGCCCCGTTTACCAAGGCCTTCAATCGAATGATGGCGGCGAGTTTCAGCGCGATCTTTGAGGTTGGACCTGTGCTCAATTTCGGAGATTTCTGCTCCCAGGCAGTCATCCACTTCGATTTCGATGATTTCTCCGGTTAAAAATGTGTACTTGATTTTCACTTGTTGGCTCCTTTCGGGAGCCGGACAAGTAGCCTCTAAGCAAAAAAGAACCTGACAATTAGCTTAATAAGCTACTTGTCAGGCTCGTATGTCGCATTCGCATCGTGCTCTGTACGAAGTATGGTGTTTAGTTTTTCTTGATTCCTAACTCGGTCTTACATTTCCAGCATTTGGTGTAAAAATCTGGAACCCAGTCTATTTGGTCTTGGATGACTCGGATTTCGGTCTTGACGTTCTTTTCTGCGTCGATCACTCGCCTGCCGCATTTTGGACATTTCAGTTGTGTCATCTTAATTGTCACCCCCGATGATATGAAAGATGAATTTTTCTAGCAGTAGTTATCCACCTCGCTTTCCACATGTTATTCACAAATAAGCATATAAGAGTATGCAAAGCCAAAAAAGAATGTGAATCACCAATCAAACAGGTCGTATGGGTTGGTATAGGTGAATTCCAATGGCACTTGCTTTGGCTCCTCTGGACGTTGACACAAGTATCCCAATCGATTCAAACGGATCTCCGCTGCTTTTTCAGATACCTGAAAGAGCGCTGCCATATGCCGGATCAGGCTTGCTGTTTTCGCCTGCACATATTTTTCACCGTACAGATCAAAGTGTATATTGGCGGATCCATTCATTTGACTGATGCAGTTCATCATACAGGTTCGAACGGCACCTGCTGGCATCAGCAATGCCGAAGCCAGATTATCGGCCTGCCATTCCTTCCATTCGCCTGGCGTTTTCAAACCCGATGATACTGCGCGACTTGATGCCGTTCGACACACAATCGCCACATTGGGGTCGTCTATCGCTGCGGGGATGTCGAGGGTTATCTGGTTGACATAGGTATGCTTTGTTGGCCGGTGAAGGATCCAATGCGCACATTCATGGGCGATCGTGAACCGGGCTCGCCCCATCTTCCTGTCATTCAGCAAAGACCGGTCGATCATCGCCGTGCCAGCTTTGGCAGCATAATACTTGGCAGTTCTATCATCAGGAAGATAGAGCGGGACAGAACAGTCCTGGAAAATCATCATGCCCAGAATCGATTCGTTGTTGGACAGATGTACGTAATCCAGCCGCACACCCAGGTGCTTTTCCGCCAGCAATTCAATGTTGATTGCTGGGGAATCGGCAGTTGCATGGGCAAGGAAGGAGCGGATGACATCATCTGCTATGGTTTCGATATCGGCGTGGCTTAGCACGGGGACATTGTTTTTACGCATTTTGTGATCAACGAGATTCATAATGTCCGGTTCTCCCTTCGAAATACGCAAATACGCATAAGAATGTAAAGTGTCAGGAATGTAAAAGAGCCTGGGGGAGTTGATGTCGCTTTATTGAATTGAAAACAGCTGGTTGCGGTCGAATGCTATGCGGGTAGCAAGCCGATTGAAAAGGGTTGGGTATTCAGAATAGAAGATCCAAAATTTTAATTCAAGGACTTGACAGGTGGGTCTAGTAGGTTAAAAATGACAACTCGGATTTTTCGTATCTCATGCACTCTCGAGGGTTCTGATGATAGGACAACCTAATCCGATTGGCCTTTTTTCTTCATTTTCTCGACAAAATCCAACCAATCCTGAACTGATGCGTTGGAGTCCTTCGCCGTACGCAAAGCGAGACGAACCGTGTCGGCTACGTTCGAGTTCATGATATATTCAGGAAGGTCAGGCGATACTTCTTTTCTGCCTTTGCCAGCGAGATCAAAGAACAATAGCCGATCCTGGCCCTTTAGATCCAGGGCATCTGCAATGAGCAGGAGTTTATCATAAGGCGGTGGGTCCCTCCGACCATTCTCAACGTCTGAAATATAGGCGACCGTAACACCGATTTTGTCTGCCAATGCGCGTTGGACCATGAGCGCACTGCGTCTTTTTTGCAGGTAATCACCGAATGTCAGGTTTTCATCTATCATTGGGGGCTCCTTTGCCGTATATGCAGAGTAGCTTACAAGCGTATTCATGATATTTCCTCCTGCCTTTGACGTCAAGAGACATCGTCTTTCCCGTCACACCACCACTTACCATCTACTATGCCTTGATAGATCGGGACCTCCCGTCCTTGAATCCGGCAAGTGTATCGGATTCCTGCACCACCGCTTTTAGCCGGAGCAGGGCGGATGTCCAAAACACGATCGATCTCAAATTCACGCCCGTCTGGCCAAGTAATTTGCTTTGGAGTCATTCTTCCAACTTCATCGATGGCGACAATTACTTTGACAAAAACGCGCTTGCTCATCCGATCACCCCTTGCCTGTACGAACAATAATAGAACGTATGTTCGGTATTTTCAAGAGGGAATTTTTCATTGGTATATATTCATTAATTTGCGCTCAAAGTCAGATAATTTATGTCAGATGATTTTTCATGAGAAGACAGGTTAAAATTAGTGATAAAATTTTATAGATATTCCAGTTGGATTTTTTGGACTGCGACGTGCCTGACTTAGTAAACTGTTTTTATAATTTATCCATTGACTAACTGAGGTGTTAACAATGTTTATCTTTGGAAAAGCGAATGAGAATCAGCGCATGGCGATCCAAGCTGCTGATGGTCCCGTGCTTATAACGGCGGGTCCTGGTACGGGCAAAACGTATACCTTGGTTCAACGTGCTATTTACTTGATTCAGGAACGCGGTGTCCATCCTGAGCAGATACTAATGGCTACCTTTACGGAGAAGGCTGCCAAAGAACTTGTGACCAGAATAACTAATGAACTTTCCACACGGGGAATCGTCATTAACATTAAAGAGATGTACATAGGAACGTTTCACTCGCTCTGTCTGCGGATTATTAAGGAACATCTCGAATTTACCCGCCTGAAGAAAAACTATAGGACTCTAGACCAATTTGACCAGTCCTATACGGTGTTTCAGAACATACACAAATTCCGTATTATTCAAGACATTGAAGCAACTCTCTCAAACGGTGGTGCGTGGAAGCAGGCGGGCGAAATATGCGGCTTCGTTAACAACCTCTCCGAGGAGTTAATTGACCCCGACGACCTGCAAGCCGACCTAAACCCGCAAATAGCTGCACTTGGGAGTATGCTTAAGACCTATCAGGAGGTTCTTTCAGAGAACAACCTGATGGACTTCTCTGCGATACAAACTGAGGCGTATTGGCTATTAAAGGATAATCCGGCTATCTTGGCCGAAATCCAGACAAAGATTCGGTACATAATGATAGATGAATACCAGGATACGAACTATATCCAGGAACAAATAGTTTTCCTGCTAGGAGGTCAACATAAAAACATCTGCGTTGTGGGTGACGATGACCAAGGTCTCTACCGCTTTCGAGGCGCTACTATTCGTAACATCCTTGAGTTCCCGACAAAATTCGCCGAGGGAGAATGCACAATAATCCCTCTCGTGGTGAATTACCGCTCTAACAGCAATATCATTGATTTCTATAACGAATGGATGGCAACGACAGACGGGGCACGTTTCCGTTTCCGCTGGAATAAGTATCGCTTCGATAAAACTATCGAGCCTCACACCAGGTCAACTTTGAAGAGTCCAGCAGTTGTTAAATTGGCGAGTAGCGACGACCTGGATGAGTGGTGCGATAGGATTCTTGGCTTTATTACAGATCTGATGGATTCTGGTAAGCTGACAGACTACAACCAGATAGCGTTCCTATTTAACTCTGTCAAGCACGAACGGGTCACAAAGCTCGCCCGCTACTTGGAAGAGAATGGGGTCAACGTATATTCACCGCGTTCTGATATGTTTTTTCAGCGTTACGAAATTCGGCTCATAATTGGCTGCCTCATGCTTATGTTTCCCAAATATGTGATGGGGCTTGAGGAAGAAGAGTACCAGTTCCTCCAGCCCGAACACTACCGATATTACCGTGGTTGCGTGATGGCGGCGAACTCCTACCTCGAGAAGTCCGAAGCTGCCGACTTCCGCAACTGGATACGTCGGCGCGGGAAGATTCACGCCAGCCTTAAGGAAACAACCGACTACGCATACTCAGGGCTGATTTATCAGATGTTCGAGTTTGAGCCGTTCTCGATTATCCTTGGGACGGATTTACGTGCTGGCTTAGTCGATTTGCGCCCGGCACGGAATGTTGCGCTCTTCACGAAGGTAGTGAACAAGTTTGAGTATCTACACCGCGTGGATGTTTTCAACGACAAGTGGATTGACATCAACACTGAACGATTCTTTAACCTTTATTTACGTTTGCTCTTTGATGGCGGTATTTCCGAGTACGAAGACGATGCGGAGTATGCTCCGAGTGGTTGTGTTTCATTCCTGACAATACATCAGTCGAAGGGAATGGAGTTCCCTATTGTTTTTGTGGACTCCCTCAGTAATATTCCACGCAAGGCATATAAAGACCTTATCGAGGTCGTGCAGGACAAATACTACAAACGTCCTGCATTTGAACCAAATGAGCTGACGAAATATTTTGATTTCTGGCGGCTATACTATACGGCGTTTTCGCGGGCACAGGACCTGCTTATCCTGACATGTAACGAGGATAAACGTACTCCTTCTATGTACTTCCGAGAGATATACGAGGAATTGCCTTACGTAAAAGCACTTGACCTAAATGAGTTCGACTTTAAGGATGTAAAAGACGTAAATCTGAAAGACACATTCTCTTTTACTTCTCATATCACCGTTTACGAAACATGCTCGCTTCAGTACAAGTTTTATAAGGAGCTGGAATTCGCACCAGTTCGCGTTAACGCTATGTTGTTTGGTATGCTCGTTCACCAAACGATTGAGGACATTCACCGGGCTGCGCTACGGCAGGAGGAACACCTTATTCAGCCAGATAACATTGTTGCATGGTTCGATACGAATTATACCTCACTGGCAAAAAGCGAGCGAACATATCTCGCCGAACCTCAGCGTGAAGCCGCTTTGAAGCAGGTACTCCGCTACGCCGAGCGTCAAAATGGCTCATGGGGACTCATCCAGCAAGCTGAAGTTGACATATCACTCGTGAAGCCCGACTACATAATTGAGGGCAAGATTGATTTGATAAAGGGTGAAGGCAACACAGTTGAGCTTGTGGACTTCAAGTCCGAGAAGAAACCTGATATCTTCAAGGATGCAGAGCAGCTCGAGCGCTATCGACGCCAGCTTCAAGTATATGCCCACCTAGTCGAGGAACGAACTGGCCAGAAGGTCAGCAAGATGCACCTCTATTACACTGGTGAAGAAAGCGGTGTGCCGACGATTAGCTATCCTTATCAGAAAACAGCGATTGACGCAACGATAGCGGCGATTGATGATACAGTACATAAGATACTTCGGAAAGAATACGGGCAGAAGGCTTCCTCTGCGAAGGCTTGCAGCGGATGTGACTTCCGTTTCTATTGTGGCAAATGAAGACTTGGAGGATTCTTGACAGTGAGTGAGCAAATTTCATTTGAATTTTCAGAACGTCCGACGATTAAGGGCTTCCCTGAACTACGGTGGACGGGTAAGCGCCCATACCGCATAACACAATATTTTCCCGCACAACTGCGTGAACGTTATGGCGATGAACAATGTGGGTGGATAAATAAAATCTATTGGGGCGACAATCTCCAAGTGATGAGCCATCTCCTGAAGGAGTTCCGTGGCAAGGTCGACCTCATCTACATCGACCCACCGTTCGATTCAAAGGCGGACTACAAGAAAAAAATCACGATGCGCGGAGCTACTGCCACAAGTGACAGCACGGCGTTTGAAGAAAAGCAGTACGGGGACATCTGGACAAACGATGAGTATCTACAGTTCATGTATGAGCGTCTCATAATTATGAGGGAACTATTATCGGATAGAGGCGCAATCTATTTGCATTGCGACTATCACAAAGTACACTATCTGAGAGCAATAATGGATGAAGTGTTTGGCGCAGACAATCATTTGAACTCGCTTGTCTGGATGTACAACACTCGAAGTGCGATAAAAAGCAGTTGGAAACGAACACATGATGACATCCTGTTCTATAAGAAGCACGGTATGCCTGTCTTTAACTGGGACGACGAGATGGTTATTGAACCACTCTCGGAGAACACTATCAAAAAATACAAGTATGAAGATGAAATTGGACGTTACCGGTTAAGCGGGAGAAACATAAAAGGTAGTCCGATAAAGAGCGCTAAGGATGTAAGCCCCGAATACGAAATCACGCACCCAGAATGGGTTGTCCGTGATTATTTACGCGAGGGCAAGTCAGCAAGCGACTATTTCTTCGTCGACATTGAGAATCAGGCATCTGCTGTTCGCACAAATTATCCAACTCAAAAGCCTGAAGAGCTGCTGTACAAACTGATTAGTGCCTCCACAATTCCCGGCGACCTCGTTTTTGACTGCTTCATGGGTAGCGGTACAACGCAGGCAGTCGCTATGAAACTGGGGCGTCGCTTCATCGGTGCAGATATCAACCTCGGAGCAATTCAGACTACTACCAAGCGGCTCATCTCCCTTGCTGCAGATTTGGATGTAGAACAGGAAGCCAAACCACAAATCACATTTCTCACAGGTGGTGAAAATTATCACCAGACAGAAAGAGTTGCGGAAGGTAGTGAGAATTACCTCGTTGCTGCTGGTACGGAGGATAACGAGGGAGAGGATTTTGACGGTGAAGAGGCTGCCGAGCAGATTGAAGCCACGCCTTACACCGGCTTCGAGGTCTATAACGTCAACAACTATGAGTTTTTCCGCAACCCCATTGAAGCTCGCGACCTCCTAATTGAGGCCTTGGAGATTCAACCCTTCCCTCAGAGCGACGTCTGGGATGGCGAACTCGACGGCCGGATGGTTAAGATTATGCCCGTCAACCGCATTGCTACAAAAGCCGATCTTGAAGAGTTAAAGGCGAATCTTCCGTACAAGACCTATGAAAAGCGCAAGGAGGAAAACTCAAACCAGCCCGTCGAGCGGATTACGATAGTCTGTATGGGCCATGAACCGGACTTGAAGGCTTCTCTCGAACAGGAACTCTCCGAGTATAAACTTGACATTGAAATCGTTGACATCCTCCGCGACAAAGCTGATCTACAACTAAAGCGTGACGCAGAGGCTGATGTTGCCATCGAAGGAGGTCGGCTTGTTATCCGCGCGTTCTACCCGCTGAACCTGATGCAGAAGCTGTCACTCCAGAAGGAGTTTGTGGAAGATTGGCGGCAGCTCGTTGAGTCGGTGATGATTGACTGGAATTATGACGGCGTGGTTATGCAGCCGACCGTAACCGACGTTCCAGGCAAGAAAGACATTGTGAAAGGCATCTACGACATACCCGACGGCGTGGGTACCATTAAAGTGAAGATTACTGACCTTCTATCCGAGTCCTTGGAAGTGGAGGTGCGCTGATGGCTCTCCAAACGACCGACAATTTTGCTTTCTATCAACAGTTGTACCACTACTATCAGTCGAACCGCCGCAAGATACGCTCACGCTACAACGACCTGACGCGGAAGTTCCTCGCCTACAATGACCGTTCGGAAAACCCGACGGCGTTCCTGCGTTTGCCCCAGTTTGAAGCCTTGGAGATGTATGTATTTATCAAGGAGTTCATGGGCAACCCGCAGGTCTACCAGATGTTCGACGACTGGCGTAACCGTCGGGACCGCTTCTCTGATGCGTCTTATTATTCTGTTCGCAAGGACGGTCAGATGATGCTTTTAGACCTCGGCGTGGCAGCTGATGGGCGGCACGTCTATCTGCCTGATGAGGTAGAGAAGCAGACTGACATCCTATTCAAGCAGATGAAGAAGTATAAGGAGGATTACCCGAATTATATTTACGCCCTGACGATGGGGCTTGGCAAAACAATTCTTATGGCAACGTGCATCTTCTACGAGTTCCTCTTGTCTAATAAGTACCCGAGGGATAAGCGTTTCTGCCACAATGCGCTCGTTTTTGCGCCGGATAAGACAGTACTTCAATCGCTCCGTGAGATTATCACGTTCGACAAGACTCTCGTTGTACCGAACGAGTACGCCAAGGTTTTGGACGCAAACATCAAGTTCCACTTCCTCGAGGAAAGTGGAACGACGCTCCATACCCTCGACGACTCGGACTTCAATATTATCATTTCAAACACTCAGAAAATTATCGTCAAGAAAAAGCGCAAAGCGGATAAGCCCGCTGATGTTCTCTTCAAACAGGGGTCGCTCCTGTCATCCGTATATGGCGGTGACAAGGACGACGAAGATGTGCAGGACGATTCTTCCCTAATGGATAACCAGCGGTTCAAGAAACTCTGCCGCCTTAACCAGCTTGGGGTCTATGTTGATGAAGCACACCATCTTTTCGGCGCTGACTTGGAAAAACAGATACGTGCGACGAGCGGCCAGAAGACGAGCCTCCGCGATACAATCAATATGCTTGCGGACAGCACGTCGATTGTCGCTTGCTATAACTACACGGGTACGCCCTATGTAAATAAACAGCTTCTGCCGGAAGTCGTATATGCTTATGGCCTGCGGGAGTCCATTCAGAACAGCTTCCTTAAAGATGCCGACTTGAAAGCTTACGAGAACGTCAAGAGCGAGGAATTCCTGCGCTCTGTCGTTACGACTTTCTGGGGCACCTACGGCGGTCGAACTTTCGAGGGCTTGCTGCCTAAACTCGCAATCTTCGCCACAACGATTAAGGAAGCCGATGAGGAAGTTCGCCCACTCGTGGAACGCATCCTCGCTGACATTGGAGTTCCGACTGATAAAATCCTTGTCAATGTTGGCGACGAAAAGGTCACGAAGAACGAGGATATCCGAAACTTCAACGACCTCGATGTGCCGGGAACGCAGGGAAGCCAGAAGCAGATACTCATTCTTGTTGGCAAAGGACGAGAAGGGTGGAATTGCCGTTCACTGTTTGGTGTGGCAATGTTCCGCAGCCCGCAGTCTAGAATTTTCGTTCTCCAAGCAACTATGCGGTGCTTGCGAAAGATAACGAATGAGCAATTAACCGCCACGGTGTTTCTTTCGAAAGAGAACTACGATACGCTAGACACCGAACTGAACAAGAACTTCAATATGGACATCAAGGAGATGTCGAAGTTAAATCCAGATAAATCTCAACGATATAAGGTTAGGGTTCTCCCGCCGCAGAGGTCAATAAAACTGAAACGGATATGGAAAGAGTACAGCCTCGTCGAGAAGGCCTATGCACTTCCGATTGATTTTTCTCTTGAGGGGATGGATTTCTCGAAATATGCTTCCACAATGTATGAAAAGGACTCTATATCCCACGACATGAGCGTCAAAGAGACGAATATCGACCACCTAAAAGAACGGATGCGCTACAGCGCGTTCTCGCTCGCAGGTGAGATTTCTTGTTATTTGAATATTTCACCAATACTCGCAACTCGAATAATTCGGGAGTCAAAGGACGGCGAAGTGGCGGTTATAGAAGCTGTTAATAAGTATAATGAAATTCTTGATGATGTGGTTATTCCGCAGATTTTTCGCACTCTCTTTGAGGTAAAGAGCGAGGTCAAGTCGGAAGATCGAGAACTCATTCTCTTGAAAGAACCGAAGGACGGCGGTTACTACGAGTTTTCCGGAAAACCTGAACTTGTTGCAAAGAATACCGATGCCCAATTCAGACCGCAAGAGGTCGCTAAGAGTTTTCATGCTGACACATACTGTTTTGACTCAAAGCCAGAAAAGGAGTGCTTCCTCCAGTATGTAACGAGCGACAAAGTCAAGCGCGTATATTTCACTGGGATGTTTACGAGCAATCAGGGAGACCTGTCGATTCAATATTACGACCCTGAATCGCGGCGAATCCGACAATATTATCCTGACTTCTTTGCTGAGATGAATGATGGATCTTTCCAACTTATCGAGGTTAAGGGTGATGATAAAATCGATGATGTTGTAGTAAAAGCAAAGGCAGAGGCAGCGACTGAATTTGCGACTCAAAGTGGCGTTGAGTACAAGATGTATGCAGGAAGCGAAATTATGAAGTCACGCATTTTGGAGATGAGTTCGAAAAATTCACAGCAATCTCTGATTTTCTGAAGCGAAAAATGGACATGAAATGTTAGAATTATATTTTGAGGTTTTAAATTGACGGAAGATATGTTGACACCTTTTTTGAAATGGCCAGGTGGAAAGAGATGGCTAGTTTCAAAATACCATAATTATTTACCGAAAAGATACAATCGATATTTTGAGCCGTTCTTTGGAGGCGGATCCCTTTTCTTTTGGTTAAAGCCACTGCACTCAATAATTTCTGATGTTAATCCAGAACTGATAAATTTAATATTGATCATGAGGGATTTTCCGAACGAATTGGCGACAGAATTGATCAAGCATCAGGATAATCATTCAGATAAATATTATTACGAGATACGAAATTCAATATTTGAAGCAGATATTGAAAAAGCTGCAAGATTTTTATATCTCAATCGAACTTGTTATAACGGAATGTATCGTGTGAACCGAAACGGAGAATTTAACGTTCCAAAAGGAACAAAGAACTCTTTTTTGTATGATATAGAACAATTCAATAACTACTCTTGCTTGTTAAGAAACTCTGAAATAATATGTTCCGACTTTGGAAATGTTATTGATAGAGCAGCGGAAGGAGATCTAGTCTTTGCTGATCCCCCATACACAATCGCTCACAACCAAAATAGCTTTATTAAATATAATGAAAGGCTTTTTACATGGGATGATCAACTGAGATTACTAAATTCCCTATCAAATGCACGGGAACGTGGAGCAAGAATATTGTCAACAAATGCAAATTTTGATCAACTCCGAAATTTGTATTTGGAAGAGAATTTTTACGTTTCTGTAGTAAGAAGGCATAGTTCAATTGCAGGTAATCCTAAGAAACGTGGCGATCAAGAGGAAATCATAATATCTTCTGAACCTATCGAGGAGGGCTAAGATATGGAAGACAAGTCACTACTTGGTTTAGTAAACAAATCTGTACTCCAGGACAATCCGATAAATGCTTTGGTTGATTTTCTTGAGTCTGAGCAACGATTTGAAAAGGCTCGAGAGATTACAAAAATGCATTTTATTGGATACGTCTTAGAATTGGGTTTTGATTCTGCAAAAATTATTACATCAGATACTTATAAAATTATTGTTGGTGGAATTCCAAGAGGGTCTTTTTTAATAATGGCGCCAACTGATTTCGGATCATTACCACCTCATTTTTCACTTCTGAGAGTAAGTGGTGTATCAACAACACCTTTAAGTAACCAGGTACAACAAACATATTTTGAACTTCATAAGAAATCAATGCCAGAACTCGATATTTGGACCCAAAGCGAATTACAATGGGGTGCTCTTGAGTGCGATGTTCTAGGTATGTTTTATGCTAATCCAAGAAAAGCAAATCATCTTGAATTTTCTGGTGATGTAAATAATGTTGTTAGCGCACATAGGTACAAAGTATATGCTCCAAACGAAGAATTGTTGAACTTAATAGTAAATGGAACGCTAACTGAAACCCATCAATATGAACTTGGTACTTTACGAACGATGGAGTGTTTACTATCAGATTCATCAACAGGTTCACAGAATATACCTGTTAAAATTTCAATTGCAGATTTTATGGGCAGAAGAACTGCAATGTTTGGCAAGACACGTTTGGGAAAATCAAACGTTGTAAAATTAATTGCACAAGGAACACTTGATTCAACAACAAGTGAAAACGACTCTAAAATTGGGCAATTGATCTTTGACATTAACGGAGAATATGCAAATGATAATCCTCAAGATAATAACAAATCACTAAGGTCTGCAAACGAATCAAGGTGTGAGGTGTACGCGTTAACTCAAAGGGAGACTACCCCTTCAAAACCATTAAGATTAAATTTCTATGAATTCCCCGACGCTTCTTTAGGAATTATTTCTTCACTTCTAAGTCAAGACAAGCAACAATCAAATTATATTCGAAGTTTCGCAAGTGTTTCTCTTCCTTCAATTGAAGAAGTAGCTAATTCTGACGACATGAGCTCAAAGACCAGACAAACGCGAAAAATCATGATGTTCTGGGCGATTCTCAACAAAGCTGGATTCCCTGCGAATGAACAAAATCTTAGTACACGTTTACGGGCTTCTCAATATGTCAAAGGCTTTGATCCCCACTATTCTGCAGATATTAGAAAAGCTATTTATGGACAAGCTGAAGTTCCTGCTGAACCTAATTCTCTAAACGAAATGAGACTTGAATTTGAAAGACTAGTTGCTTTTAAGAATCAAAATCCGACTGCAGCTTGCTTAATAAAAGACGGGGCGTCCATTTTTGACCCTGATGATGAGGCGCTATTAAATTTCCTAAGTCCGACAACTGGAAGTGGACCACAAATATTGAGGCCATATAAACAATATCATCACAAAGATGCGGGTCAGTTTAGTAAGGAAATCCTTGAATTACTTGATAATGGAAAAACCATTATTTTGGATTTAGGAAATGCAACTGATGAGATCCGAAGATATTTCTCAGACTATTTATCAAAGGAAGTATTTAAACATCAAGAAAATAAATTTGTTGAAAACAAACTTGAAAATGACTTCATTCAGTTGTATTTCGAAGAAGCGCATAACTTGTTTCCAATTAAAGATACTGATTTAACAGGAGTTTATGCGAGATTTGCAAAAGAGGGTGCAAAATTTCATATAGGGATGGTTTACTCAACCCAATCACCGTCTACAATTAATAAAGAATTATTAGCTCAAACTGAAAACTTTTTTGTTGGCCATTTATCTTCACAAGACGAAGCCAAGGCTTTATCAAGACTTCAAGTGGCTTATGATGGTGTAGAACAAGATATTTTAAAAGCCAAAACCCCCGGTTTTATGAGGATGTTAACAATGTCGCATAGATTTGTGATACCTTTCCAAGCGAAGTTGTTCGAAGCTTGATAGATTAAAGGAGCATTTATGCCATACGGAACAAGTGGCAGATTGCCAAGTGAAGCTGCCTCAAAACTGGGACATATTAATGTTGTTCAAAGTGAATGGATTAGGTCCCTTGTTGATGATTTTGAAAGTAGAAGCGAGTCCATACTTGATGTTGAACCGTCTGCTTGGATTGAATTTGAACCGTCTGTAAAACAAGAATTGCCATATATTTGGGCTGCAGATGGATCTTTTGTCCCAGTCAAAACAAGTCCTCCATTTTTAAAAGAAGTTGCATTTATTAAAACTGCGTTAATTTATATTGATAAAAACAAATTGAACAGAATTGATAAGAAAAATCCACACCCTTTTGGAAACGGCAAAGTAAAGTACAGAATTTTCGGCAGTTCAAGTACATAGAATTCGGCAATGAAAGTACAAAGATTTCGGCAACGGGTTTGCCTGCTCGAACTCTAACACACCAAGGGTCGTCAGATCAAGTTGAGAGGTCGGAAATCCAGCCCCTCAACCTGAAAATCATCGGATCGTTTTCATGGATTGTCACAGATTATCTTCCGGATATTCTCAGCGATGTCCTGCTCTGACCATTCATATTCATCCGGCTCACTGCCGAAAATCTCAAGAATATCTTGTCTTTGTCCGGACGTAAACCAGTGATGCATGCTTTCCTGCAATCGGTCCAAATCATTTTTGGAGAGAATCATGCTTTCTTCCTCGCTATTTTGGGATTTCTGGCTGGTCGTGCAAGTCCCTGAGAATGGATTGCTGGTTTTCCAGTCGCCAGCTGTCACCGCCAATGTTGAATATCTCGCATTTGTGTATAAGCCGGTCCATCACAGCGGCGGTGACCACGTTGTCACCGAGGGTCTGGGCCCAGTCATCAAAGCCTTTGTTAGAGATAACAATCAAGGACGTCTGTTGGTAAAAGTCTGAGATCAGCTGAAATAGCTTATTACCTTCCTGGCGGTCCAGAACAGTGTTGCCGATTTCGTCAATAATCAGCAGATCACAGGCCCGCAGGCGCTTGAGCCGCGTCTTGCTGCGCGACAGGAGGTGTTCAGTCTTCAGAAGATGGGCCAGGTCATGCATTGAGATAAAGATTGCAGTATAGCCGCCTTCAATGGCCTTGTGAGCGATGTAACTGGCCAGGAAACTCTTGCCCAGGCCAGAACCGCCGAAGAACAGGATGTTGTAGGCCTTGTCGATCCAGCGAAAGCTGCTGGTCAGTTCGACGATCTGGCGCTTGGAGACACCTGTTCGCTTGGCAAAGTCATAGGTTTCAAGATCAAGCGGCGTATCGAAGGTTGGAAGATTGGCCAGGCGCAGGCGTTTGTCCATGCTGACTGACCGGCGCTGACGGATCTCGACTGCCAGGAAATCCTGAAGCAGTTCGGCGTATGGCTTGTCTGAGCAGCTGGCTGTAAGCATGAAATCATCCAGTTGAGCCGCCAGATATTTGAGCTTAAGCTCCAAAAGCTGGTTTTTCAGAGGCTTTAGCACATCATCCATCTCAGTTGCCTCCCTTCTGGATCATCTCCTGGTAGATCGAGGGGGCATGCTGGTTGACCTTCAGCAGCTTCAGCCGGGGCAGTGGACTGTCGGCCAACTGCCTGGGGGCAATGACCGGCTCAATCTCGTCAATAGTGATCTGTCGGTACAGATGCTCTGCAAAGTCCTTGAAATCAGTCGCTGCATTGGATTGGACTTCGTTACAGGCCAGGATCGCTTTGCGCAGGATTTCAGGCTCGTATTTGCGAGTGACATTCAGGATCTGCTGAAGCTGGTCCCGGACATACCGGCCGCGTGTTTTGCGGATCCGTTGCAGGTACTGCTCGACCGGCTCAGTCTGGCCCAGGGCTTGGTAGACTTCACTGAGCAAATCATCTATCTTTTCCGAATGGCTGCGGGCATGGTTACTGTTTCTGACGAGTTCGCCAGGTGTCACAGCCACACGATGAGAATCAATAAAAATATCGTCGGGGGTATAAATCAGCAGTTGACCGTCTTCCTCCTTGACCTTGACGTGTGCGTAATGCGTGTAGGTCCCGATCGGAACCGTGTACCGGCTCGAGTGGTAGCGGATGGTGTTGTTTTTTCGGACTGGAGTTGTTACCATTTCGGTGCAAGGCTCGAGACTTGCGAGCGAGATTACCGGTTTGAGGTGGAGTTTTTCGGACTTGAAAACCTCAGCCGGTATCTTTTTGGTCTCTGAGTGGACTTTACCGTTACCCGTTCGTTCCAGCCAGGCGTCGGAGTCCTGCGACCACTGCTCCAGACTGACAAAGGTCCGGCTCCGGGCAAAGTTGTATTTGACGTATTTAACGCCGGATTCCACCATGCCTTTGCTTTCCGGATCCGACTTTCGGCAGACATAAACATCGAATTTGTGCCGGTTTTTGCAGCGTTCAAACTCTTGAGTAAAGATGATGTCGCCATAATTTTCATCGACGACCATCAGTCGGTCCTGGTCAATGACCAGCTGTTCCGGGCGGCCGCCAATAGCCTGAAAACAACTTTCCAGACTACGGACCAGATCGATGCTGGTGAAATGTCGTGTCTGCCAGACAAGATACTTGTAGCGTGAATGGGCCAGGATGAAAACAACAAAGAACAGCCTGATCCGCCGGGTTCCAGCGCGTTTAGCGTTGAAAAAGCCAAAGTCAGCCTGCATTTGCACACCAGGTGGCAGCTCCGGGATTGAGCCATGTTCTCGGCCGGCTTTCTGACTTGGCAGGTCATAGAATTTGCGTAGTTTGGCCACAAAGTCCCGCACCGTGCGCTCTTTGTAGTGCTCCTTATAATGCTCGATTAACCAGTCCTGAACCTGGGCTGCGCTGACATCTTCGTGCTCTTTGAGCCACTTCAGGATGATATCCTTGCGACTGTCTAGCCCGCTGGTATATTGCTTGGCCCGTTGGACTTCATAGTCCTCGGCGGTCATGTCCCAATATCGGTCCACCGTCCGCCAGTTCAACTCAAGCTGCCGTGCCACGGCATCCCGGCTGAAACCTTGCTGCTTCTTCTGCTGAATCTTGGAATACATCTGAAAATCCTCCATTTCTTGTGCCTCCCTGAGGTGTTGGATGCTTCTGAGAGTAACATCCAAGCCAAAGAAAAAGACCCCGGCAACTCTGTATTTTCATTGCCGAAATCTTTGCACTTGTCCTGCCGGATTTTCTGTATTTTCACTGCCGTTTATTGTGTATTTGTACTGCCATTTTTTCTGTATTTTACGCTGCCGCTACCACTACGCATAATGTTCACCCCTTACCTCATTTTATCCTTAGGAGTGTTCATTTCTGCTGTCCGTTTTTCGGGGGTAAGTGCCACATTCAAATGGTGCAAGTGGCCAGGGGTGTGCATCGCCAGAAATCGCAGAAAAGTAACGAAAATCAGCAAAAATGAGAGGAAACGAAATATTGTATAAAAAATCGATTTTCGTTCACTGTCCGCTGAAACAATTTCTTCGAAAAAAGCCAGAAAGAAATGAAATATAGCCTAATCATCATAAAACTATAGCCTAAACAGAATTCGATGCATTTTCAGTATTTGCCATCACCTTTTTCATGCTGAAGCGAGACGGTTTTCTGATATTGCCATCAGATCCTGGGATAGCGTTAATTCGTTCTTCACGAATAGCGCTGACTTTTTCAAAAACGTCCTTTGGGATAATATTATTTATTTTTATGGATGGCACAGCTTGTGGACGTATTAAATGCACCCTCCTAAACTATCACTAAACCTACAAGGTATAATATTTATACTTGGCGAAAGTTCCAAACTTCATTATACCCCCTTGTTTGACAAGATTCCGCGTGATAGCATTGCATTAACCTCAATGGTTAGCGCTAAACCATACAGTAAACAGTCAAAAGTGACCCTACTATCTGACATTGTTACAACTGATTCCGCAAATCACAAATGAACAAATGCCCATTCCGGATATGTTTCTGGCTATTTAATGCGCCCATTTTAGGAGGATATGAAATGAAGAAACTTATTGCATTTCTGACTGTTACCACCCTACTATTAGCCATGTTGGCTGGTTGTTCCACGAGCACTCCAACTACTAGCAATTTAGCTGATGCAACGACAGCCATTGAAGCAAAAACTGCTCAAACCCAAATCGAGTTTTTCCAGACAAAGACTGAGGCTGTTGACGTCTACAAAGAAATTATTGCTTCATTTGAAGCGGCCAATCCAGATATCAAAGTTACGCTCTCAACGCCTCCGGATGCTGGGACTGTTCTGAAAACTCGCGCGGCCAAGAACGATGTCCCCGACGTAATCGCTTCGGATGCCAGCAATCTCTTTGCAGATATGGCAACTAACGGTTTTTATTTGGATATGACTGACATGCCGGAACTTGACCTGGTTCAAGATGCATATCTTCAGACGGTTAAGGATGTGGCCAAGTCAGATAAGGTTTACGGCGTTCCTTCTGCAGCAAATGCCGATGCCATCATTTACAATAAAGCGATCTTTAAAGAACTTGGACTGTCTGTTCCCCAGACATGGGATGAATTGATTGCAACTGCAGAGAAAGTCAAAAATGCTGGCAAGGTTCCCTTTTACTTCACATTCAAGGATGCCTGGACCACTCTACCGGCCTATAATGTCCTGGCAGCTAACCTCAGCCCAACTGACTTCTTCAAACAACTTGATGCAGGCACAACGACTTTCTCGGCCGGCTACAAGGACGCCACTGACAAATTTGTTCAACTGTTGGCTTACGGCCACAACGACAACGCTGGTAAGACCTATGGCGATGGCAATACAGCATTTGCCAAAGGTGAGGCAGCCATGTACTTGCAAGGGATCTGGGCTATAGCTGAAATCCAGAAAGCCAATCCCAGTATCGATCTGGGCGTTTTCCCCTATCCGGTCGGTGCCAACAAAGTCGTTTCGGGTGTAGACGTTCTCCTGTCGGTTTCCTCCTTAACCCAGAACAAGGAGGCGGCCCTGAAATTTGTCAATTACCTTTTGACCCCCGAAGTATCCAAGAAATTCATTACCAATCAGATGTGTTACTCCGCTGTCAAGGGAGTCGCCCAGGACGATGCTATTCTGAGTGGCCTGCAGGAAAGCTTTAATAGCGGTTTGCTGATCGACTTCCCAGACCACTATATCCCAGCTGAAATGGCAATTTCAAATGACTTGCAGGAATTAACCGCAACAATGGATGTCAATGCATTCTTGAAAAAACTGGATGAAAACTGGAAGGTTTATAAATCCCAGACCGGCGGCTAATGCAGATTGCCTTCCGAGAGTAATTGTAGGGACCTGCAGTGGATATACTGCTGCAGGTCCTTGCACCGAAAACCTGTTCAGCCGTCCCCATCGAGGTACCCATATGGCATTATCTTATCCAACTCAACCAGATTCCCCATTAAAAATTCGTAAGAAAAAAACCAGTTTTATCATTTATCTCATGACTGTGCCATCGCTTCTGTTGTTTTTCGCATTCCATACTGTACCTGCCCTGCAAGGTATCTATTATTCTTTCACTAATTGGAATGGTCTGGCCCCAACCTTCAAATTCATCGGATTGCGCAATTATCAGCTTCTGTTCCAGGATATCAAGATCTTGAATGTCTACCTTTTTACGATCAAATTTGCAGTCACGACAACCATCCTGGTTAATATTTTGAGCTTGACTTTAGCCCTGGGCCTTAATACCAAAATCCATTTCCAGAAATTTTTCCGAGCAGTCTATTTTTTACCCAATATCCTGAGTGTCTTGATTGTAGGCTTTATCTTCAATTTTATATATTCAAATGTACTGACAAAATTTGGCCAGTCGATCGGCAGTGAGCTGCTCTCACGCAATATTCTCGGCGATAAAAACCTGGCCTGGCTGGGTATCGTCGTGGTTGCTGTTTGGCAAAGCTCAGCTTTCAACACGATTTTGTATCTCTCTGGCTTGCAGACAGTGCCCAAGGAACTCTACGAATCAGCCAGTATCGATGGTGCGAGTGGTTGGCGTCGATTCTGGAGTATTACATTCCCCATGATCGCCCCTTTCTTTACCATAAATATGGTGTTAGCCCTGAAAGGTTTCCTGATGGTATTCGACCACATTATCGCCTTGACAGGCGGTGGACCTGGACGGGCCACTGAGTCGATCTCGATTGTCATCTTCCGAGGTGGATTATCGGGCAACCAATTCGCCTATCAATCCGCGAACGCTGTCATCTATTTTATTTTCATTTTCGTAGTCTCTATCCTCCAAATCAAGATTTTGCAAAAAAGGGAGGATAAATAATCATGAGTCGCCAAAAATCGCTTGAAATGAAACGCCACAATTGGTTTATCACGCTATTAATTGGCCTCGGATCCCTGATGATCCTCTTTCCACTCTATTTAACTGTGACAATAGCCTTAAAAACTCCAACCGAAATGGCAGCTTCAATTTTCACCCTGCCAGGAAAATTCCGGATCGAGAATTTCATTGCAGCGATCGAAGCGACAAACTTTTTTCGTTCTTTGAAAAATAGTGTCATCATTTCGTTCATTACTGTCCTCTTCACCCTGTTAACAAACTCGATGGTTTCATATGCTATTGCCCGCTATATGAAGCAAAACCGTTTCATGAATTTCCTATATTTCTTCTTCTTAAGTGCCATGTTCATTCCCTTTCCAATCATCATGCTGCCACTTGTCAAGCTGACTTCCAACTTCCATCTCGACAACATGTTTGGTCTCATTTTTCTCTATATCGTTTATGGAATTTCCTCCAATGTCTTTATTTATGCAGGCTATATCAAATCGATTCCCGCAACGCTGGATGAAGCAGCCACAGTCGATGGCTGCAATCCCTGGCAGACCTTCTGGCATATCATCTTTCCCTTGCTGACCCCGATCAATGCAACTGTCCTGATCTTAACCAGCCTATGGGCCTGGAATGACTTCATGCTGCCACTGATTATCCTGAACAAACAAGCAGATATGACTCTGCCCCTTGTTCAATATGTATTCCAATCCAAATTCGGTGTCAACTACAACATGGCTTTTGCCTCCTATCTTTTAGCAATGTTGCCGATGATTTTGGTCTATGTCGCTGCGCAAAAATGGATCATTGGGGGAATTACAACCGGGTCGGTCAAAGAGTAATCGCAAGGTCACAAATTTATGCAGTCCAGTGGCGGACAAGATCAGGAATTCGAGCTACTATAACCATTAAGAGATCGAATTCCTGAATAGGACAATATATTCAGTCACAATGGGAGGCATGGTTTATGGTTACCATGAAGGATATCGCAGATAAGGCTGGCGTCAGCCTGATGACAGTTTCCAATGTAATTAACGGTAATACAAAACGAGTCTCCATCAAAACTGCGACAAAAATCCAGCAGCTGATCAAGGAAATGAATTATATCCCCAATATCGGAGCGCAAAGCCTTGCCAGTAAGCGATCACGTTTAGTGAGTATCGTGTGTTTAATACCTGACCTCAAAGCATGGAATTTCATGAAAGAACCTTTTATTAGTGAGTTAATTGGTTCTCTGGAGGGCCAAATCCATGAATATGGGTATTACATGCTGGTTTATTTTGCCAAAGATGTTGCGGAGATTGTCGCAGTTGCCAATACCTGGAATGTCGAGGGCATGATCGTCCTTTTCACAAAACCTTCTGAAAGTCGGTTTCTTCGGGACAGTATTAAAAAGTCCATCGTCTTCATCGACTGTTATTTTGATGAGAATGACCAGGATTTAGTGAATGTTGGCTTTGATGATCAGCATGGCGGATATCTTGCCGCCCAATATCTGCTGGAAATGGGACATCGTGATATTACCTTTGTCGCAAATGGTCCTGAATTACGTGGTGCAGACTATTATCGTAATCTTGGTTTCCAGCAAGCGATCAGAGACAAAAATCTTCCGGTAAGTGACAAAAACTTGTATCAGTTACCTTCCCATCATGGTCTTTGTAATTCCAAATGGGAACAAGAATTGCTTGAGCATCGCACATATTATAGTGCCCTGTTTTTCACATCTGACCTTTTAGCCACTGATGCCATGAATTATTTTCAGGATCACGGTTTGCTTATCCCGCGAGATATCTCAATCATCGGCTTTGACGATAATGTCTTTGCGACTTTGGTGAGGCCCAAATTGACAACAGTCCATCAAGATGTTTCGGAAAAGGTATCCATAGCCATTCAGCAGCTGGCAACCTTGATAGAAACAGGGTCAGTCAAGTCTAACGAGCATCGTCTGCAAGCTAAGCTGATTATCCGTGATTCAGTCCGTGATCTAAGAGACAAGCCTCAAAAGAGTGCAGAAAGTGTAAATAATGAATCAAATTCAATCAACCCAGAAACGCTGGTGGAAAGAGAGCGTTGTCTACCAGATTTATCCCCGAAGCTTCTATGATTCTAATGGCGATGGCATTGGTGACCTCAATGGGATTATTGCCAAACTGGACTATCTACAAGCATTAGGCATCGATGTTATCTGGATATCACCCATTTACAAATCACCCAATGATGATAACGGATACGACATCAGTGATTATCAGGCGATCATGGATGAATTTGGTACTATGGACGATTTCGATCGGCTTCTGGCTGCAGCTCATGATCGGGGCATCCGGATCATGATGGATCTGGTCGTCAACCACACCTCTGATGAACACCATTGGTTTGTTGAAAGTCGAAAAAGCCTCGACAATCCCTATCGGGACTATTATATCTGGCGCAAGGGCCATAATGGAAATCCGCCAAATAACTGGGGCTCCAGTTTTGGTGGATCAGCCTGGCAGTATGAACCAGATACTGACATGTACTTCCTGCATCTGTTCTCAACTAAACAGCCAGACCTGAACTGGCAGAACAAAATGGTCCGTCAAGAAGTCTATAAAATGATGACTTGGTGGCTCGACAAGGGGATTGATGGCTTCCGCATGGACGTTATCAACCTGATCTCGAAAGTGGACAATCTGCCGGATGGTAAAATCAGTGGCTTGTATGGCAATGGGGGACCTTTTTTCATGAATGGCCCCAGGGTCCATGAATACCTAAAGGAAATGAACCGCGAAGTCCTGTCCAAATACGATATTATCACCGTCGGCGAAACACCTGGGGCCTCAATCGCCGATGCAATGCGCTATACAGGTGATGCTGAGCATGAACTGAATATGGTCTTCCAGTTTGAGCATATGGAACTGGATATGGGGCCATATGGGAAATGGTGCGAAAATCGTGTCCAGCTCGCTGATTTAAAGAATACAATGACCAAATGGCAAAATGGGCTGGCCGGCAACGGTTGGAACAGCCTTTACTGGAACAATCATGACCAGCCTCGGGTTGTTTCGCGCTTTGGCGATGACCAGAAGTACTGGCTGGAATCGGCCAAAATGTTGGCAACCTGCCTGCATATGATGCAGGGGACGCCCTTTATTTTTCAAGGCGAGGAACTGGGTATGACCAACGTCCGCTTTGACTCGCTGACAGATTATCGTGATATAGAGACCCTTAATGCATATTCTGAACTGGTTGGACACAAGATTAAAACACCAGAAGAAATGATGCGTTGCATCAATAAGGGGAGTCGAGATAATGCTCGCACGCCGGTCCAATGGGACGATACGGAAAATGCCGGCTTCAGCACGGTAACGCCCTGGATCAAGGTCAATCCAAATTTCACTCAAATCAACGCCGCTCGCCAAGTTGGTGATCCAGACTCAATATTTAACTACTATAAGCGGCTGATCCAGCTGCGTAAAAAGCTTGAAATCATCGCATACGGTCAGTTCCAGCTGATACTGAACGACCATAAGCAAATCTTCGCCTTTACCCGTAGCCTGGCCGATCAGAAATTGGTTGTTCTATGCAATTTCAGTAGCCGCAAAGCTGTTTTCTCATTGCCTGATGATCTGGTGGATCGCAAAGCTGAGCTAATCATCGGCAATTATAAAAAAATGGCAGCAAGCGTTCCGCTTTTTGAGTTACGTCCATACGAGGCGATAGTATACTTGATCAACCCTTAAGTAATTCGCACATTTAGGCTTAGAAGGTAGCGGCAACACAAAGTGCCCATTCTGCACTTTGTGTTGCCGTTATTTTTTACAGGTGAAGTAATGTCCTGTTTTAAAAATTTTTCAACGATTGCTAACATTGGCTATGAACCCCGATCGACGGACAGTTTTGTTGCACACTCACTAATAGAATAGCATTACAGCGGCTTCCTTGCTGCTTCGCGCTCTTCAAATGGTGTCAGACCATTCCCCTGAATGCGCTCATAATTGTAATAGTCCAGATATTCATCTGTGAGTTTTTCAGCCTCGGCAAGCGTTGCTGGTTTTTCTAAATAGATACACTCCGCCTTGAATGTGCTGAAAAAGTTCTCTGCCAAAGCGTTGTCACCAGGTGTAGCTGGCTTAGACATGGATGGTGTTATCCCGTTTTCCCCGACTTGATCATGATAATCCCAAGAACGATATTGTCCGCCGCCGTCGCTGTGTAAAATCAAGTCTTTGGACGGCTTTTCAGCCAATACAGCCGCCTCGATTGTGCTTCTCACTAGCGAATAATCTTGCCGCCTTGCAGTTTTGTGCGCCACAATGAAGTTACCGCACAAATCTCGAATTGCTGACAAATACAATGTCCCTTCCGGCATGATGATGTAGGAGATGTCGGTTACCCATTTTTCATTCGGACTGTCCGCGTGAAAATCGCGGTTCATCACATTTTCATAGCGCAAATTCCCATTTGGCTTGTAGTAATAAGGTTTTTTGCGGCGTATGACCGACAGCATGTTATTTCGGCTTGTGATTCTCCAAACCTTTTTGTGATTGACAATCAGGCCCTTTTCCCGCTTCAACCATTTTTTGATTCGACGGTATCCATAGCGTTTTTTATGCTTTTTGTGGCATTCAGAGATTAGCTCTATCAATGCTTGATCAGGGTTCCCGCGTTGTTCGCGTTTCTGCCAATCGTAATATCCACTTCGAGACACAGAATAGAACCGGCACATTTCCACTATTGGATATTTGTCGCTGAATCGCCTGATGACAGAGTAAATATGCGATTTTCTCACTCTCCTTCTTCGAGTATGAGAAAATTTCTGAGCAGATCCACCTCCATCTCAAGCCGAGCAATCCTGTCTTCCTGACTGTTTGTTTTAGGGGTTCGGCAGTGAATAGTATCAATATTCAAAGGTTCACAATTTATAGGTCCTTTTCGACGACCTGCTTTGTTTCTCTGCGGAATCCCCATTTTTCTTCGGTATCTAAGGCACCACGATTTTACAGTATCAAGCGGAATGTTCAACACCCTGGCCACATATTGATAGCTGTGACCATCCTTGAAATACATATTAAGAGCTGTTTCCCGGACTACTAGACTACGCATAATGTTCACCCCTTACCTCATTTTATCCTTAGGAGTGTTCATTTCTGCTGTCCGTTTTTCGGGGGTAAGTGCCGCTCCAGGGGTGTGCATTGTATCATTTCTTAGTACTATTGCCAACCCTAGTACCATCTATTGATAGAATGATTTCTGTCAGTGGGTGGTACTTTTCATGACTGAAAGTGGCTGAAATAGCCTCATTTCATGGCTTTCAAGGGTTAATAACATTGAAATAATATAATTAGAAGCATATGCAATAACTGACTTCCGTAACATTTTGTCAGTTATAACCTAGGAAATCGCCTGACAAATCGTTGGACAATTGACGAAGTGAACCGATCAATTAACGGTTAACGGTGCAAATGGGCGACGGGTGTGCATCGAGGAAAGCGAACATCAAATCATTGATGAATGAGCCGAATATTATATCAACGATTAATATCATTGGTAGCAAGCCATAATCTCTCCAAATGAATACGTCCTGGCGGATTATTAGTCACGGAAACATGGTTGCCTCGAATAGTACGGCTTGATTAACTATTCATTTTCTGCCTGGTTCTTATCACTCGAAATTAATCAAGCGCACAATATATTATATATGACAACTCGACTTCTTGAATGAAGTAATCTTTTTCGAAAGCTAGTCCGGTTATGTTGTCTGGCGTTTGACCAGATTGACAGGGAAACAGTTCTCCCGTTGGATAGGTTCTTTATTAATCTGACTGATAATTAAATCAACTAGCAGCTCGCACATTTGCTCAACCGGCTGCCTGATCGATGTTATATGTGGGAGAAACATGGAAGAAATACGATAATCGTCATAGCCAACGACTTTGATCCTTTCGGGGATTTTTATCTTACGCTCAAGACCGGCTTTAATAAAATATGCAGCCTTTGCATAGCTCGTGGCGAAAACTCCATCAACATCAGAATGATCTGCAAAGAAGTCATTGAAAAGCTTCGTATAGCCATCCAGATCGAATATATTCAGGTCCGCTTGAATCAGGACATGCTCGATCGAATGTTTCCTAACCACATCAAAAAAAGCTTCTGTTCTTTTATTGGCTAAAAGGTCACGAGATAGATTACCAGTAATATGTGCAATTTTTTTACAGCCACATTCAATGAGATGCTCAGTGGCCAGTCGTCCTCCTTCAAAGTTGTCTGATGTGACAAAGGGAATGTTTTCTCCAATCACACGATCAAACGTGACAATGGGCAATTCAAGTCCGATATATTCATCGACTTCCGTTGTATGGCTGCCCATGATAATCCCATCAACCTTATTTTTTTTCAATAGAACTAAATATTCGTTTTCTTTATCTCGATCCATCTGTGAATTGCATAGAAGAATTTTGTAACCTCTCATATATGCATAATATTCAATAAAATAGGCCATCTCACCTAAAAACGGATGAGATACCATCGGCAAAATCAGGCCAATAATGTTTGACTTTTTCCGAAATAGCGAACGAGCCATTTCGTTTGGATGGTAATCCAATTCCTTCATCACTTGATTGACTTTTTCCCGAGTCTTGGAGCTTATTTTGCCGCGATTGTTCAAAACCCGTGAGACCGTCGTTACAGTGACTCCCGCTCGTTCTGCTACGTCTTTGATCGTTGTCATAAGATGCCACCTTCTATTATACGCAAATTTATTCCGCCAAGTCTTTTGTATTTGGTTAGAAAATTTGCAGACTATATTGAAACAATTCGCTATCGCCTAAACATTATATCAATAGACAGAAAATGATGAACAGCCACTTGCGGGTTTTGACAATTAAATTATCTCAAATCATCAGCGGTCATGTAACCGGCTCGCTGCAAAATGGATCTATCAAAATAACTATAAAGAAGTGCAATAATTATGCGGAATAGAGAAAGTGACAACCGGTTGACAATATAAAATGTCAACCGGTTGACATTTTATATTGTAGGTTGTATTCTGTGGATATAGACCAAATTGGCAATCATTTTTGTTGTAACTGAGCAAAAATCCTGATCTGCCAAGAGGTTGTATAATATGCGCAAATTATACGGAAACTATACGAAATTCTTAAAAAGCGATGAGGAGGAAAGAAGAATGAGGCCTTGGTTTAAACGTGTGGTAACGATTCTGGTATGCCTGTTGGTATTGACCTCGCTGGTCGCCTGCAGTAGCAGCAATAATCAAACATCGGACATAAGTGGCGGTGTAACCAATGAAAGCAGCCAGTCGACTTCGAGCTCAGCAACAGAAACGGATAATATCGATGGACAAAAAGTCAGAGTTTGGGTCAGTTCAGGCGCTGAAGATGCCGTCTATAAAGAAATGTTTGATGATATGGAAACACGTCTGAAAGTTGATATCGATGATGAGTATTTCCCCAAAGATGAACTGGATAGCAAGCTTCAAGTTGCGCCCGTTGTCGGCGATGCGCCTGATCTGCTGATACTGGATTATCTGAATATTCCAAACCTTCGTGAAGCTGGCCTGATTGAGAATATTACCGATCGACTTTCTCAAGACATCAAGTCCGATCTGCTGCAGTCCGTTATTGACGAAGCAACCTATGATGGCCAGATGCTGGCTGTTGCTCAATTCGATGCCGGCATGGCCATGTGGGCGAACAAATCCATGCTCGAAGCGGCAGGCGCCCGGATTCCTGTCAGCTACAAAGACGCCTGGAGTAAACAGGAATTTGAGGAAATCCTCAGCAACCTGAAAGCCAGCGGCGTCAGATATCCAATCTATTTGCGCCAGAACAAACCCTCGTCGATGTACTTTACCTATATGCCCGTCCTGGCAAGTTTTGGTGGCGACTATGTGAATCGTAAAACTATGTTGACTACGGGAGCCCTAGACAGTGCAGAAACGAACGCAGCCTATTCCTATATTTCATGGTTGAGCGAACAAGGCTATATCAATCCCAATTGTGATTATGAAGATGGATTCTTTGGACGAAAAGAGTCAGCTTTGGCCCTGCTTGGTCATTGGAAATACAAGGATCATGTGACCAACTTAGGCGATGACGCCATTCTTGTCCCCATTCCCGATTTCGGGCACGGTGTTTTTACGTGCTCAGGTTCAGTCGTTTGGACCATGACAACCGCGGCTACCAAGAATGGCACGGCTGATGCTGTATGGGCTGTCATGGAAGATGCACTCTCGGCGGACAATATCAACAAAGTCACTGGATTCAATGGCGCTATTCCGTCCAGAAAATCAGTGATGGATGCCAACAAAGAGCTCCAACCCGGCGGCAGACTCTATCTGTATCGCGAACAGCTTGAAGCAGGATTGTCCATATTGAGACCGCTTACCCCGGCCCATATGACTATCTACGCGGCAATGGAAAGTGCGACGAGCGATATCATTCACGGTGCCCCAGCGAAAGAAACGTTGGCAGATGCTGCCAAGAGTATCGATGAGATTATTGTTCAGAACAAATGGAATCTGGGTTAACTGTCAACAATGATTGAATAGAACAGGCGCACCCGATTGGGGGTGCGCCTGTTTTGAAAAGGAAATGATTATGCGTCATTTAATTGAGGTGAAGAATCGAAATCGCATCAAGGACGGACAAACGAAAACAGCCTGGCTGTTTTGTTCACCGGCGCTCTTGCTGGTATTCATTTTCATAGCCATTCCCTTTGCCATGGCGATTGTATATTCATTTACGAATAAAATGCTGATCCCCAAGACTGGCAGGGCAACCTTGTTTGTTGGGATCAAGAATTACATAGACTTGCTTGGCAATTCCTCGACCATGTCAGCTTTTGGTAACACATTTTTCTATGCACTGCTCGTTGTGCCTGCAATCATTCTTATTTCAACACTCCTGGCCATTCTGGTTAACAAGCAGCTCAAAGGCGTCCGCCTGTTTAGAGTCATCTATTTCAGCCCTCAGGTTGTCACGATGACAGCGGTTGCGGTTGTCTGGAGTTTCCTCCTCTCACCGACTTCAGATGGTCTCTTGAACGCCCTGTTGAATAATTTCGGAGTGGAACCACAGCGATGGCTTCAAGACCCGAAACTAGCCATGTTCTGCATAGCACTCATGTATATCTGGCAGACGGTAGGCCTGCAAATGATCATCATGCTTGGCGGTTTACAGTATATTCCAGAAGAACAGTATGAAGCTGCATATATGGATGGCTGTAATGCATTTCAGAAATTTGTGTACATTACAGTGCCTTCACTGAAGCATACATTGGTTTATGTATTAATCTCAAACACCATTGGTTCCCTGAAGCTTTTTACTCAAGTATATGTTTTAACGAATGGTGGCCCCCGCGGTTCCACCACATCAGTTGTCTATTTGTTATATAAGTCTGGCTTTATTAACCAGCAGGTCGGCTTTTCTTCAGCCATCGCTGTTGTCTTCTTTGTGCTGGTGTTCGTGATTTCGCAGATGCAGAACAAGATCTTTGAAAGGGACTGATTATGGCGCTGGCAATGAAAAAGAATGAGAAATATTTCAAAAGAACCCTGCTCTATCTGGGCTATGTTTTAATCGCCTTCATATTCATATTCCCCATGTGGTATATGTTGATTTCTTCAATCAAGCCGGATGCTCAGATCGTCCGTGATATGTCAACCTTGCGCGCCTTCATTCCGTCTGCCAACATCGCTTACGAGAATTATGTCGAAATTGTCAAAAAGGTCAAATTTTTCAGGTTTTTCAAAAACTCGGCTGTTGTTGCCGTGTTAAGCATCACTGGCGCGACCATCATCAATGCCATGATTGGGTATGCCCTGGGATTACTGACTTTCAAGGGGAAGAAATATATCGTTTCCCTGATGCTGGCGTTAGCTATTGTTCCGACAGAGGCAGTCATCATCAACAGGTTTCTCGTGGTCTACCAGTTAGGATTTCTGAATAGTTATGCGGGATTGGCCTTGCCGCTGATAGCCTATCCCATGTACATCTTTCTTTACTACAAGCACTTCCTGGGGATGCCGAAGGAATTGATGGAAGCTGCTAACGTCGATGGGTTGAACTACTCAGGGATATTCTGGCAAATTATGTTGCCACTCTCAAAACCCATTTGTACGACCGTTGCAATCATGGCGTTCATCAGGTCGTGGGGCGATCTTTTGTGGCCGGCCCTTGTGACCAGGGATGATAAGTTCAGGACGCTTCCACTTGCTTTAAGAGCGCTATCCACAGATGTTTATGTTTATTGGGGTCAGATATTTGCTTTTACAAGCTTGATGACCCTTCCGGTGCTGATTGTATTTTTGCTTTTCCAAAAGCAATTCATCCAGTCCCTGGCTATGTCTGGCATCAAAGGCTGATCTTTCAATCACAATATATTCTGCAGAAAGAAGCATTAGGATTTCTAACATGAAAATATTGGTCATCAGTGATTTGCATAGCAACATTTATGCATTAAATACAATTCTTGGATTTGAAAAAGATCTCGATATGCTTTGTTGTGCAGGAGACTTACTTGATTACGGAACAACCCCAGTTGAAGTGATTGAACGATTAAGCAGCCTGGAGATTCCAACCCATATTGTTTGCGGAAATCATGATCTTGATGTTATTGAAACGTGGCATAAAGGGACACATCAGCATGTTTGTGGCCAGGATTTCAAGTGGATCCATCATAATTGTAACCTGATCCAGGCACGACATGTTGATTTTCTTATGCGCTTGCCAGAAGTTGAATTTTTTGAGGCCGATGGCTTTGAATATTTACTCAAGCACCAATATAAAGAATCATATGAGACCATCGATAATGTCCAGAAGTTTGAAGAATTTTGGCATGCGTATATGCCAGGAATAAAAACCAATAAAAAAAATAAGCGAATTATTTTTGGCCATACCCATCAACAATGCATTCATATTTTGAAAGATAATCGAGTCTGGCTTAATCCAGGGAGCACATCTTACAGAAGGCCAGGGGATATGGACAAGACTGCCCAATATCTGATTATCGATTGCGGCATGATCGAGTTGAAGAGTATTCCATACAATCGAGAGGCTCTGTTTGCGGAAGCGCTTGTTTATAAAACGAATGATGCCATGATGCATTCAGAAATTGCTGATTTTGAGTTCTTTTTTGGATGAATGGCGTTTTGATCTAGTGATGTATGGGGAGTTAATGAATGAAATACAGACGGCGTTGGCAGACGGAAGGCATTGCAAATCTACGAGATTTGGGTGGATATTCATGTAAAAGCGGGATCACCAAATGGGGGATCTTTTATCGTAGCACCCATTTGAATGCTGCATCACCTCAAGATCTGGAATTATTAGAAAGATTGAATATCAAGACAGTCATTGATCTCAGATATCCCGATGAGGTTATAAGCATGCCCGATTCACTTCCTAATTCAGTTCGATATGTTCCTGTTTCCCTCATGGGGCCAACGACTATCGATCAAATTACCGTGCTCGACAAAACTGCCAATACCCGGACTCTGATCAGAATGTATAGTCAGATCATAAAATATTCAGGCAGACAAATCGTCGACATAATTAAGTGCCTATCAGATTGTGATGGGGCCGCGCTTATTCATTGCGCGGCCGGGAAAGACAGAACTGGTGTTATTGTGATGTTTCTACTGGCTATTACTGGTGTCGAACGCGAAGATATAGTTGCCGATTATGAAATCAGCCGGGGCTACATCCAACAGTTCACTGCCGACATTTCAGGTTCTCATTGGAGCAATATGGATAAACTTATCGATATGCTGCAAAAAAAATATGGTGGAATTGAGGGGTATTTGCAACAGCAGGGTTTGAGAAAATTTTATCTGAAAAAGCTAAAAGAAAAATTCATTGAATATGATTTTACTGGAGAAGCTCAGAGTAGGGGAATGACAATATGAAGGTGCAATATCTTGGAACCGGCGGGGCCGAAGGATTTCCAGGTCTTTTCTGCGAATGCCAAGCCTGTAGAAAAGCTCGTCTGCATGGTTCATATAACATCAAGACAAGAAGTTGCACACTCATTAACGATATTGTGCTAGTTGATCTTTCCCCAGACATTTACTATCAGGCAATCGCAAATCAAGTTAGTTTAAGCAAGGTCAAGTCAGTAGTTTTTACGCATTCGCATCTTGACCATCTGGATTTGTTTTCGCTTAACTTAAGAGGTCGTGACAGCGCAAGTATTATTCCGACCTTAATAGAGCAAGCAAATTACATCAATATCTATGGCAGTGAAAAAGTTGTCAATGACATTGATAAAATGATCAATAATGAAAAACGCGTCAATATTGATCGATTCAGAATCAAATCGATTGAAAAGCTGACTAAATTCACCTGTGAAGGAATGATGTTTTACCCTATCAAGGTGGTTCATGATCCATTTGAAAGTTGCTTTATTTATGCAATCCATGATGGCATGAATTGGTTTCTTTTAGCCAATGATTCTGGGTTGTTCTCTGAGGAAGTTTATCAACAGATGGGAAAAATATCGCCGTGCTTTGATGCAGTGAGCTTGGACTGTGCTCGTGGCAATCTGCCTGGCGATGGACACATGGGGTTAGCTGAAAACATAACTGTCCGCAATGAACTGATAGCCAGAGGATTTGTCAAGCAAAACGCAAAATACTATCTTAACCATTTCTCACATATGTGTGGAATGATCCATGAAGAAATGCAAGAATTGGCAAGCCAACATGATTTTCAAATGACTTATGATGGCATGATCTTAGAAATATAGCACCTCACGACCGGATGGTGATTTGATTTGTCGATTTTGCAGTTCTTTACGAATTGCATTTATACTGTATACAGTCAGGTTAGATCAAAAATCAATTTGACGACGGTGGCTTCCGATTCCTAGATGACAAGTTCGCCATCAGTGTTCTGGTTATAACCAAAGCATTTCCTGTCAAAGATTTTTGACTTGCCGGATTGGACACTTTTCTGAATTCCCCATTTAATGTTTTCACTTCGCGCTGCGTTTTCTTCCTGGGCAACCCCTTCCAGGATGCTAAGCAAGAAGATGTTCTTGTCATCCAGAGAATGTATTTCCTCATTATCAAAATAAACGTCGATCCTTAAAGTTCGTAGCTTATTGATCGCATCCAAGGTATCAAAGGTATTACGACGATAACGTAAGCTAAATTGCGCACATTTGAAAAATGAAAAGACATGACCCGTCTCGCTTGGTTAGAATGTTAGGTGCGAACTAATACATCATAGCCGAGCAAAGGAGAACGAGTCATGCCCAACAAGATTATACAATTCGATGAGGCAGCAATAAAGCAGGAGCTTGGAAATCTAATCAGGCAAAGCGTAGAGGATACCTTGAATGCCTTGTTGGATGAGGAAGCGGATCGGTTAACCAATGCCAGCCGATACGAACGAACTGAGGGTCGGTTAGATACACGAGCTGGCAGTTACAAGCGAAAACTGTTGACCAAGGCAGGAGAGGTTGAACTCAAAATGCCCCGATTAAGGACACTGCCATTTGAAACAGCGATCATCAAACGCTACCAGAAACGCGAAATCAGCGTCGAGGAAGCGTTGGTTGAAATGTATCTGGCCGGTGTTTCGGTCCGTCGTGTCGAGGATATCACAGAGGCTCTCTGGGGCGCCAAAGTCAGTGCCGGAACGATCAGTAATCTCAATCAGAAAGTCTACGTCAAGATTGAGGAATGGCGGCAACGAACATTGCTCATGAAATACCCATATGTCTATTTGGACGGCATTTACCTCAAGCGCAACTGGAGCGGTCCAGCTTCGCTGGACGCGCTAAGACCAAAAAGAATCCATTTCTACCAGCTTCTGAATGGGGTTGGCAAATAGATCCGCAGGGATTGCGCTATATCTTGAATTTCTTCTACGATCGATACCAGAAGCCACTCTTCATTGTCGAAAATGGACTTGGTGCTGTTGATGTACTGGTTAATGACGGTCAGGGCAGTAAAACTGTCCAGGACGATTACCGGATCAAATATATGAATGACCACCTGGTACAAGTCGCTGAAGCGATCGATGATGGCGTCGAACTCTGGGGTATACCAGCTGGAGCTGCATCGACATGGTCAGCGCTTCAACTGCTGAAATGAAGAAGCGCTATGGCTTCATCTATGTCGATCGAAACAACGACAGTACTGGCACCCTGCAACGCTTCAAGAAGAAGAGCTTTGGCTGGTACAAGGGCATTATCGCCAGCAATGGCCAGTTAATCAAGGACTAATATCTTCAAATACACAAAAATACCATATAAAAGCGAAGCCCGTTGTCTGGCTTTCATTTGCCAGGCAACGGGCCTATCCGTTTGTGTATTCATCTTGGGGATCATTATACTTTGTACTGGGATCGCAACGAAGTGTAAAATGGGAGTGAAGAGATCAGCCGCCATGGACTGGGTAGTACACCTTTGAACCGAAAGGAGAATGACCTTGGTGCGAATTGCAATTGTAGATGATGATCCGGAGAGTCGGCGACTGCTGGCTGGTTACCTGCATAAATATGAAAAGGAAAGCGGCGAGTATTTCGAGATTTCGGTCTTCCGCGATGGCAAAGAAATCGCGCTGAATTACAAGCCGATTTACGACATCATTCTGCTGGACGTCCAGATGGCACATCTCGATGGCTTTTCCTCGGCAAAATTCATCCGTGCGCTCGACAGCGAGGTCATCCTGATCTTTATCACTAACATGTCTCAATATGCCATCAAAGGGTATGAAGTTGACGCAATGAGTTATTTGCTGAAACCCGTACCCTATTTTGCATTTTCCCAGGAATTGAAACGGTCTATGGAACGTGTGCTCAAACGAAAGAACAACTACCTGATCCTACCTGTCGATGATGGATTCCTGCGGATCGATGTCCGAGAGATTCTTTTCATCGAAAGTTCGAAACACAGGATGACCGTCCATCTCAAGGATATAGAGTATTCACTGGTCGGAACGATGAAAGAGATGGAAAGCAAACTGGAAAATGCCGATTTCTTCAGATGCAACAGCGGCTATCTGGTCAACTTGGCTCAGGTTATGGGCGTCAAGAATAATTGTGCTCTGGTCGGTTCGTATCAATTGCAGATCAGTCGGCCAAAGAAAAAAGCATTCCTAGCTGCTCTGACTGATTATCTGGGGGGCGCTGTCCAATGATCATTGAAACCTTGCCGGATATTCCTCGGCTGTTTACCGGGGTGGCTGAATGGGCGGCATGCCTGGTCTTCATCCTGATTCTGAAACGCCGCCTCCATGGCTTGCGTTTCTGGCTGGGCGTGACCGGCGGGCTGATCCTGCAGCTTGTCATTCAATACGTTGCAGGCATGCTGCCGCTGGTATTCTGGCTGCCGGGCATGTTTGCTGCTGTCGGCGGCATGTACCTGTTCATCCATTTCAGCAATGACATGTCCGCTCGTGATGCAGGCTATAGCTGCGCCCGGGCTTTTGTCCTGGCTGAGTTCGCCGCTTCACTGGGCTGGCAGCTGTACTGTTATTTCTGGCAGCCGGAAAACAGTCAAGTGACGCTATCGGGTTCAGGTTTCATGTTTGCAGTCTACACCATCGTATTTGTCGCCGCCTATTTCATCGAAGTCCGGCACATGGAGAAATCCGGACACCTGAATGTCAAACATAAGGAACTTTATTCGGAAATCATCATTGCGCTCGTCGCGTTCACAATCAGCAATATCAGCTTTATGACCGTCAACACACCTTTCAGCAGCCGACTTGTGCCAGAACTTTTCTATATCCGAACCCTGGTCGATTTTTGCGGTCTGGTCATTTTGTTTGCCCATCAGGAGCAGCGTCGCGAACTGCAGCTCAAGTATGAGTTGGAGGCGATGCAGAACATCCTGCATCGTCAATTTGAACAATACCAGCAATCCAGGGAAAACATAGACCTGATCAATCGGAAATACCATGATCTGAAGCACCAGATCGCTATCATCCGGGCAGAAAGCAATCCGGAAAAACAGTCAACCTACCTCGTTGACCTGGAATCCAGTATCAAGATCTATGAATCACAATTCAAGACCGGCAATCAGGTTCTGGATACCGTGCTGATGACCAAGAGTATGTTTTGCAGTAAACAGAATATTACACTCACCTGCGTCGCGGACGGAACCTTGCTTGATTTCATGGAAGTCATGGATATCTGCACGATCTTTGGTAATGCTTTGGACAATGCCATCGAAAGTGTATCAAAACTGGAGAACCCGAAGAAACGACTTATCCGTGTGGCGCTCTATGCGCAGAATAATTTTGTAATCATGCGATTTGAAAATTATTTTGAAAGTGAAATCAGGATTGAAGATGGTCTCCCGGTGACAACCAAGCAAAACAAGGATTACCACGGATTTGGTCTGAAAAGCATTCGTTACACTGCCGAAAAGTATGAGGGTTCGTTTACGATCCACACGGAAGATGACTGGTTTATCCTCAGGGTGTTAATTCCCAAGCACACCACCTGATTCAGATTTGACTATCCTTTTGTGCCAAAGACGTGACGGCTAAATTGTGCATTGTGCACAGATTGAATTACTCTAAAATTCCCCCGTTTACAGTTTATCAATCGAATTCGACAGTTTATGCTTCAGTTGTTTACACATTATTTGTCACCATGCTACCATCGGATTGTAGCTAGCAATTGCTCGTTGGCACTTTTCAAAGACCTGATTCACAATGAAGAATTTCATGAAGGCTGTCCTGTAGCTACATTCTGCTTACCCGTTCTAAACATGGAATTGGCGCGAAGGATTGCTGGCCCGACGGATGGATTTGCTGTTCGGTTTCTTGGCTTAAAGATTAGTTTCTCGCCAGGCTTAGTTTTCTGAACCTTTTTCAGGGGTTTTACGAGATAGATCGATGATCCAGGAGATGGTCAATTACCTTGTTTGGGATTTTCATGACAGGAAAGGAGGGCTCTTACACACCTAAGTACTGACCTTGGTGACCACAAAGCAGTAAGGAGAATGAATCATGAAGTATGACTGATCAATGTTGATTTATGATTATCTCGAATAACGCCAAGATATAATGATGCTTAATGGGAGAAAAGAGTATGAAAAACTTAAGAAAGAAAATGAGTAATCGCACCTTTATTGCAATATTCATGTCGATTACATCGGTGTTGCTCACAGCATGCATAGTAGTTTCAGTCCTGATGGAATACTGGAGTACCGTTATGGATGCAGCATTGGGTGGCTCTCAAATTATAACGTCTCCTGCCGTAGGAACTGAAAACTGGAATACAGATTATTATGGATTGAATGCACCTGGCATGACGAAAGAAGAAACCGCTAAGGCCGGAGCTGATCTGGCACAAATAGCTGAAGCAGAAGGCATCGTTCTTCTTAAAAACCAGAATGATGCATTGCCCTTGAAGAACAGCGAGAAGCTGCTTTCCGATTCAAATCAGCTGACAATCAATGCATTAGGATGGTCGTTTTACTATCCGAGTCTTGGTGGATCAGGTTCCGGCGCGGTTGGTTCTGATAATCTTGTTAAACCCAAAGATGCATTGGCCAAAGCTAATATCAATATCAACCCGGATATCGAAGCCTATTATACTAACTGGTCAAATGCTCATTTTACGGACTGGATGGTCACCAAAGCAAACGGTTATTATACGGATGAAGACAAAAATGAAAAACCTGCACGCCCGACTGTCAGCAAGACTTATGTAGCTGCCTGGGATGTGCCGGAACTCAATGCTGAAGAGATTGCAGAAGCTTGCAGCACGCCGATTGCCAGCAAGAATAACGTCCAGATCGTTTGGATTGGCCGAGGTGGTGGCGAATATCACGATGCGCCGACAGTTATGACCAAAGCCGGAGGCAGTGTAAATAAGTATGGTATTAATCCAGATAAGCACTATCTTGAACTCACGAATGAAGAGGAATCGGTCCTTCAAAAAGCAAAAGAGCTGCGTGGAGATAATGGCAAGGTGATTGTTGTCATTAACTCCAATAATACGATGGAACTAGGCGAACTTCAGGATGACGATCGCGTCGATGCAATTCTCTTTGTCGGCGGTCCCGGGAAGTCTGGTTTCTATGCTATCGGTGATGTGCTGAATGGCACGGTCTGCCCCTCCGGAAGACTTGCAGATACATATGCGGCTGACCTTATGAAAAGTCCTGTCATGCAGAACTTCAGTGACAAGGCTTACTATGATGCAAACGCAGAGTTCTCCTGCCAATATTATACAAAGATTTCATATACTGGTTTAGATGGTGTCCAAAAAGAGCGCCCCATCATGTTTGTAGGCTATGAGGAAGGTATCTACCTGGGCTATCGCTTCTATGAGACGGCAGCAGCAATGAACTACTTCACGAATGCCAATCCGGCGCCCGGTTCAACCGATCCTTACTATAACCGAGATTCTGGTGTTGTCTATCCTTTCGGCTATGGTTTGTCCTATACGACATTTACCCAGGAGATTACTTCAACGACATATAATAACGGCATTTTTAATTTCAAGGTTAAGGTTACCAATACGGGGGACGTCGCTGGCAAGGATGTCGTTGAGCTTTATGTGGAAGCGCCATACACTCAAGGTGGAATCGAAAAAGCGAAAGTCGTTCTCTGTGGTTTTGACAAGACCGGAAATCTTAAACCTGGAAGCAGCGAAACGATTGATATTTCAGTAAAAGCGGAAGATATCGCTTCATATGACGATCAAGTTAATAAGTGCTATGTCCTCGATAAGGGCAACTACAGCTTCTATCTTGGCACAGTCGATGCTACCGTTTATGGTTCCCATGCATGGGCCTATGCAACCACTGAAGATTCAAAATCCGTTTCGGATTCGAACCCGGCAAATGCTGTTGTATTTACTGAAAACAATGCCATTAAAGAGACAAAGATTTTTAAAGATGGGAATGCAGGGCCACGCGACAGTGAAAAGTATGCTCAAAATGCCGATGGAGCTTTGTACACCACGGCGACAAATGCTTTTGACAAAGAAATGACCGGTAATAATCTGCGTGTTCTTAATGGTGATCGAACAATGAATCGTGCAGCTAGCTTTGCATCTTCATTCCCGACAGCACCCGAGGCTGCAGATCGAAAAATGTCATCTGAACTTAAAGCAATACTGGATGATAACAACTACAGTACTGTCGCAGATATTGCCAAGCACGATGAGAATATAACGATGCCAGCCACTGGTGTGAACAACGGGCTATATCTGGTAGACCTTCGTGGCAAGGACTTTTCTGATCCAGCATGGGATATGTATATTCAACAATGGGAACCATCTGAAATGATGCTACTTCTTGGCAAAGCGGGTTTCCAGACGGAAGCATTCGCGAAATACGGCAAACCTTCAACTTTGGACAATGATGGACCGCAGGCATTCAGACATCAGGCTCTTGGTGAAGACAACGCTAAAATCGACACGTATTATATGACAGCTTTCCCCTGTGAGGCGCTTCTGGCCTGCACGTGGAATGTTGATCTGCTCGAACAAATTGGTCAGGCAGTTGGCAAAGAAGGCATGGTCAATGATATGACCGGCTGGTATGCACCAGGTCTTAATACCCATCGTTCGCCTTTTGGCGGCAGAAACTTTGAGTATTTCTCCGAGGACCCTTATCTGGCAGGTAAACTCTGTGCAAAGGAAGTCTCTGGTGCCGCAAAATACGGTGTGTTTGCTTACATCAAGCATTTCGCACTGAACGATCAGGAAGCTTTCGCCCGCTCATGGTGTTGCGGAATGCATATGAATGAGACTCTGGATCGGTATAAAAATCCAGAATGGCTGCTGATGACCTGGGCTACAGAGCAGACGCTTCGTGAAATCTATCTTAAGCCGTTTGAAATTGCAATCAAAGAAGCATCGACTGACATTATATATCTTGACAGTGAAGGCAAAGAACTGGTTGATAAGAACTTCAGAGCAGCTACAGGCGTGATGACTTCCTTTAACTGCGTCGGCAATACTTGGGCAGGTGCCAACAAAGCATTGCTGCAGACGGTACTTCGTGACGAATGGGGTTTCCATGGCACTGCACTGACTGATTATGCGCTGCATGACTTCATGTATCCGGATCAGATGATCCGGAATGGTGGTACAGCTTGTCTCCAATCCAACAGGAAGAATTTTATCGATCAGGAAAATCCAAGTGCTACGACCGTCAAATATTTGCAGCAGGCGACTAAGCAGATGTGTTATATGGTAGCCAACTCAAATGCAATGAATAACATTGCCCCAGGCACGATTATTAAATATTCACTTGCTCCTTGGCAGATTGGCTATATGGTTGCTGATAGTATTGCCATCCTGTTCTTCTTGTGGGCCATTGGGATGAGCATCTATCGTCTGAATGATGAGAAGAAAAATCCGGATAAATATAACAGAAAAGTTAAAAACACAAAATAGGCCTTGATTTTATCTGTTAATTCCGAAAATTTCGCCGCTCTGACCAAACGGCCTTGAACACCCGCCCCACCAGGCAAACGACTGGTTCGATACGTGCTAATTAAACTTGTTGAACTGGTCGTAAGCCTAGTGGGCGGGAAAAAGGGTACTCCGAAAAGGATGAATAGTAGCCGTGAAATACGAACACCTGATCAACGAAATGACCTTGGAAGAAGAGGCATCCTTGCTTTCCGGGGAAGGAAATTTTACCACTAAGTCCATCGAACGGTTGGGTATCCCGTCGATGTTCCTGTCTGATGGTCCTCACGGCTTGCGCAAACAAGCCGGGGCGGCTGATCATCTGGGACTAAACGCCAGTTTGCCAGCTACGTGCTTTCCGCCAGCAGCCACCTTGGCCAATTCCTGGGATATTGAACTGGGGGAAAAGCTGGGTCGATTCCTTGGCGACGAGGCTGTTGCCAAGGGGGTCAGCGTTCTGCTTGGTCCAGGGCTTAATATGAAACGCTCACCCCTGTGCGGCCGGAATTTTGAATATTTCTCCGAGGACCCTTATCTGGCAGGAAAGATGGCCGCGGCCTATATCCGGGGAATCCAGTCTCGCGGTGTCGCAGCCTGCCCGAAGCATTTCGCAGCAAATAACCAGGAACTGCTACGGATGCACAGCGACTCCATTGTCGATCAGCGCACTTTTCGCGAGATCTACCTGACTGGTTTTGAAATAGCAGTCAAAGAGGGCAAACCGCTCTCTATCATGTCGGCCTATAACAAAATTAATGGTGTCTATGCCAATGAGGACCAGCGCCTGCTCCGGGACATCCTAGTCGATGAATGGGGCTTCAAGGGCTTTGTCGTCACTGACTGGGGTGCCAGCGACGATCGTGTCGCAGCCCTTGAAGCCGGCAGCCATCTGGAAATGCCGGGCACAGGTGGTGACAGTGACCGCGAGATTGTTGCCGCAGTCCGTTCCGGACGAATTCCGAAAAGCCTGGTCGACAAACGCGTCGACGAGTTTCTGCAGGTCCTTTTTGCCACGGTCATTGCCAAAAATGCTTCAAGTTTCAACGAAACAAACCATCATTTCTTTGCCCGGAAAGTGGCTGGATCATCGATTGTCTTGCTCAAGAATGAAGATGACATACTGCCTTTGAAAGCAGCGACAAGCATCGCTGTCATCGGCGATTTTGCTGAAACACCTCGCTATCAGGGTTTTGGTTCCAGTGTTGTCAATCCAACTCATGTCGATAAACCTTTGAATAGCCTGATGGCCAGCAGTCTGAAGGTCATCGGTTTCTCAACCGGGTTCAACCGCGACGGCGTTGAAGATCTCGCCAAACGCCAGGCTGCTGTCGATTTGGCCTCGAAAGCTGAAGTTGTCTTGCTTTATCTAGGACTCGATGAATTGAGTGAATCTGAAGGCCTTGACCGCAAACATATGCGAATCCATCAGAATCAGGTGAGTCTTTTGGAAGCTGTCTCGGCAGTCAACCCCAATGTGGTCGTCATTCTGGCTGGTGGGTCACCGATTGAAACGCCCTGGATCGATCGCTGCAAAGCGATCATCCATGGTTATCTGGGCGGTCAGGCCGGTGCGGGGGCGATGGTCGATGCGCTGATTGGCAAAATCAATCCATCCGGCAAATTATCGGAAACCTGGCCGTTGGTCTATGAAGATACGCCAGCCTGCAAATATTTCCCTGGACTCGAAAAAACTGTCGAGTACCGCGAAGGTCCCTTTATCGGTTACCGCTATTATGAAACGGCGGGAGTGCCTGTCCGGTTCCCGTTCGGCTTTGGCCTTAGCTACACGACTTTTGCTTACTCGGACATGAACGTGAGTGAAAAAGAAGTTCAATTCACCCTGACTAATACTGGAAACTTGGCTGGCTCGGAAATTGCCCAGGTCTATGTCAGTGTCAGCCGCAGCAATCTGATCCGCCCGGTTCGCGAACTCAAAGGTTTTGTCAAAATCCATCTGGATCCTGGCGAAAGCAAGTCGATCACCATCCCCCTGGATGACAAAGCGTTCCGTTACTTTAATGTGGAAACAGGAAAATTCGAAATTGAAAGCGGCCAGTACATTGTCCAAGTTGGCTCGTCAATTGAAGATATTCGCTTGATCAGCCCTGTCATCATTGAAGGGACCGCAGCACCTGTTCCAGATCGATCGACTGAACTGCCGAGTTATTATTCTGGCCGAATTTCAGACGTCGGCAATGCGGAGTTCGATCTGCTGCTCGGCCGGCCGATCCCTGATTCTAGATGGGACCGATCAAAACCGCTCGATCGCAATGATACTTTTTCCCAGCTTTTCTACGCCCGAGGCTGGGTCGGCCAGCTGGTTTATCGGATCCTGACCGGGATCAGGAACAAAGCCGACAAGAAAGGCAAGCCTGACCTGAACATCCTCTTTATCTATAACATGCCGTTTCGTGGCATCGCCAAGCTGATGGGCGGCGCGATGGACATGTCGATGATAGATGCGATTGTCGAAATCTTCAATGGCCACATTTTCAGAGGTTTTAGGCATCTTGTCAGCGCCTGGATCCGCAAGGGCAAAGCGACCAAAGATACAGCCAGGAAATTAACCGAAGCAGGAAAGCAATATTTATAATCAAGGAGATCTAGATGAACGCCATAGCAAACCAGAGGGGCTTCAAAGGCTTCTGGACAAGCTTTAAAGATAAACATCCAACACTCGCACAATTTATCGTCTTTTTCATCCTCTCGAACGGTATCACCGTTTTGCAGATCGTGCTCATGCCCGCGCTCAAAGGTATCTTTGCTAGAACAGATCTTGTTAATACGGCTTTCCAGGTCTTGCCCGTCGGCCACAATCTGGACGGTTCACAGTATTTCATTTTCAATTATGCTACCGGACCGATTGCTGCTGACGGTACCGGAGGCGGCCTGGCCTATTTCCTGGCGGTGCAAATCTCCATGGCGATCGCTCAAATCATTAACTTCTTCGCCCAGCGCAACGTGACCTTCAAGTCCAAAGGTTCAATCAGGAAAGCTGCAGGCTGGTACTTAATTGCCTACATTGTCATAACCCTCTTCGCAGGCGCCCTGCAAGGTCTTTACAAGGCTCCTATATACAATGTCCTCATGGGATCGATGGGTAAATCCGGTGAGACGCTGGCTGACTTCGTGACCATGATCATCAATGCGGCCATTTCCTTCTGGGTGTTTTTCCCGATTTTCAAAGTGATTTTCAAGTGCAAATCCGGTGAGAAAAAGAAATAGAACAGAAGTCCCTCCTACACGTTCAATAGTTAATTGGTTCAAGAGGCAGCAAAGCATAGGTTTATGATTACCCGCTTGCCAGTTTTATATTTAATGACTAATTCGCCGGATTGTTTCACCAGTACTTGTATTAGATATGTTGAAAAGAAGTATCCAGTAGACAGTAAGTGGATATCCTTGTATTTATCATTTCACCCAATAGAGTATGAAAGAGGACCAGGAAAGCTGGAAAGAATTCCTGGTTAGCCTGAAGAAACGGGGACTGGACGGAACACGACTCTTCATTGGCGACAAGTGCCTGGGCCTTATCGAAGCGATTAACACCGTCTTTCCGGCCGCCAAGTACCAGCGTTGCACGGTTCATTTCTACCGGAACGTCTTTTCGGTTGTGCCCAAAGGCAAGGTCAAGGACGTAGCGATGATGCTTAAAGCGATCCATGCTCAAGAAGACAAGGCTGCTGCTCAGGAAAAGGCTAAGGCGGTTGTTGCCAAGCTCCGGGAAATGAAGCTCAGGGAAGCGGCCAAAAAGGTCGAGGAGTCGATCCATGAAACGCTGACCTACATGACTTTCCCACATGAACACTGGATGAAGATCCGCAGCAACAACGCCATTGAACGACTAAACCGTGAGATCCGGCGACGAACCCGGGTCGTTGGCGCATTCCCGGATGCCAACTCAGCTTTGATGCTTGTCTGCGCTCAATTGAGATATATGGAATCGTCACTCTGGGGAACTAAACTTTATCTCAACATGAACCATCTTGAGGCTCATGAACTTGAGCAGGAGGTGCTTGCCGATCCGACTGCTGGCTGATGTCCAGCCACCAAGCGAGAATCAAATGTGCGCAAAATTGTTGACACTACCATTGAAATGACCGATTATCGCGAGATTCTGCGGCTACAAAGCCAAGGGATCAGTCAAAGGAGCATCGCCGTCAGTTGCGGCTGCTCACGAAACACCGTCTCGAACGTACTGGAGCGAGCGAATCAGCAGTCACTCGAATGGAGTGGAGTCGAAGGGCTGACCAATGCTGATTTGTATGGGCGGCTCTACCCGGAAAAGCAGCAACAATTATCATCCCGCAGCATTCCAGATTGTGAGCACATCCATCGTGAGCTGGCCAGAAGCGGGGTCACACTGACATTGCTCTGGCATGAATACTGTGAAAAGTGCCGTTTGAGCCATGAAATCCCGCTCAAGTACACCCAGTTCTGCAATTACTACCGCAAGTTTGCCGCCACCACCAAAGCAACCATGCACATTTCCAGAAAGCCTGGCGAGCAGATGGAGGTCGACTGGGCTGGCGCTACTGCTCATACTGTTGACCGTGATACCGGCGAGAAAATCATCGCCTATGTTTTTGTCGCAGTGCTGTCCAGCAGCCAGTATGCCTACGTCGAAGCTTTTCCGTCCCAGAACCTTGAATGCTGGATCACGGCACATGTGCATGCCTTCCGCTTTTTTGGCGGTACAACACGCATCCTCGTCCCGGACAATCTTAAAACAGGTGTGGCCAAGTGTTCCTGGTATACACCCGAAATCAACAAGACTTACCACGAAATGGCTGAGCATTACCAGATGGCTGTTATCCCTGCCCGCATCCGCAAACCCAAGGATAAACCCAGTGCCGAGGGCACGGTCGGCGTCATCTCGACCTGGATCCTGGCAGCCTTGAGGCATGAGCGTTTTTTCACTCTGCGTGAGCTGAATGAGGCGATTTTCGAAAAGCTGGATGCCTTCAACAGCAAGGATTTCCAGAAGAAACCCGGCAGTCGGTTGAGCACCTTCCTGGCAGAAGAAAAACCTTTGCTCCAACCCTTACCGGCTTCTTCGTACGAATTGGCAACCTGGAAGATCGCAACCGTGCAGTTCAATTATCACATATCCGTTGAGAAAATGTATTACTCGGTTCCTTATGAATACATCCGCCATCAAGTTGACGTCCGCGTGACCCGGAACATCATCGAAGTCTTTTACCACAATCACAGGATCTGCTCCCATCCAAGACTTTATGGCATTCCAGGCCAATACAGTACTGTCCTTGAACACATGCCGGATGACCATAAATAGTACACGCAATGGAATGCAGACCGGTTCCTCAACTGGGCTGACAACGTCGGTCCTCATGCAAAAACTGTTGTCCAAGCCATTTTGTCTTCACATCGGATTGAGCAGCAAGGTTACCGGGCATGCATGGCCTTGCTCAAACTGGCTGACCGCTACTCGCTGAATCGCCTGGAAGCCGCTTGTGCCAAGGCTTTGAGCTATACTCCAAATCCAAGCTACAAGAATATTGTAACGATTCTCAAGTCGGGTTTTGACAAAGTTGCTGCCGAGAAACCAGATCCTCAACCGGCCAAAATCAAGGACAGCGAAGATCACAGTTTTGTCCGCGGCGCAGGCTACTATGGGAGGGTCAAGCAGTGATCAACGCAACAACGACAACAAAATTACATGAGATGAAGCTCAGAGTCATGGCTGAATCCTTCAACCAGCAAATTCTTGATCCGGCCTTTAATACACTGACTTTCGAAGAACGCTTTGGCCTGATCATCGATTCTGAATGGAACCAGCGGAAAAACAACAGACTGGCGCATTTGCTCCAGGTTGCCAACTTCTCCGACACCACAGCTTGCATCGAGGACATCGAATACCACGCCGACCGGCAGCTCGACAAATCTCTCATTATTCGGTTGTCAACGTGCAACTATATCCACGAAAAACATAATGTCATCGTGCTTGGGGCTTCTGGAGCCGGGAAATCTTTCATGGCCTGTGCATTGGGCGTTGCGGCCTGTCGCAATTTCATCAAGACCAAATTCATGCGACTGCCAGACTTGCTCAACGACATTGCTGTCGCTCGCGGTCAAGGCACCTACAAGAAGTTCATGAACCAGCTCAAGAAAATTCCCTTGCTGATTCTCGACGAATGGATGCTGGTGCC